>Ga0326727_10005676_pt1 | contig 35266 bp, 36 predicted proteins | sample MB2enrmetagenome_FD_207643 | JGI IMG/M metagenome (GOLD analysis project Ga0326727, IMG submission 207643) | Lab enriched peat soil microbial communities from McLean, Ithaca, NY, United States - MB29MY | ecosystem: Environmental > Terrestrial > Soil > Wetlands > Peat | place: USA: New York...
CAACAGGACGGCACAGACCAGACCGTCGAAATCGCTGCGGGTTACCAGGCGGAACTTCTTGCGGTCCGACATCTTGCCACTCCCGGCCTAACCATTTCCCTCACCCGGTCCGGACTTCCGTCCCCCGCGGGAACTACGCCCAGAACATAGCGGTTAGCACCGGCACTGACAACGGTGCCGCTGCCGCCAACATTCGTCTTTCCTAGGGCGGCGCGGTCGGATAAACAGGGAGCCGTGCCAATCAAGGGATTTCCCATGCTGGACCGGCCCGCCATTTTCCCCCTTTTCCCCGCGTTGGTGATCGCCATGGCGCTCGCCGCCTGCAGCCCGGAAGACCCGCATGTACTGACCGACTACCGCAATCACCAACGCGGCGCCGTCGCCATCTGCTACAACGAGGAAAAATCCACCATCGAGGATGTGACGGCGATGGCCAATGACATCTGCCGGCAATACGACCGGGTGGCCCACCTGACACTGCTGCAATCCTATCAGTGCAGTTGGACGACGCCGACCCAGGCCTACTTCGCCTGCGTCCCCCGCCCGGGCGAATCGCCGCCTGCCGTGACGCCCCATCTGGCGCCGATGCGCCACGACGCCCCGCTGCCGCCCGGCTGATCCGGTTACAGCTGCCGCTCCACCATCTTTTCCTTGATGCTGCCGATGGCTTTGGCCGGGTTCAGGCCCTTGGGGCAGGTCGAAGTGCAGTTCATGATGGTATGGCAGCGGTACAGCCGGAACGGGTCCTCCAGCGCGTCAAGACGTTCGCCGGCGAATTCGTCGCGGGAATCGTGGATCCAGCGTGCCGCCTGCAGCAACACGGCCGGACCAAGGTAACGGTCGCCGTTCCACCAGTAGCTGGGGCACGAGGTCTGGCAGCAGAAGCACAGGATGCACTCCCACAGCCCGTCCAGACGGGCCCGCTCCTCCGGACTTTGCAGCACTTCGCGATCCGGTGGCGGCGGCGTCTGGGTCTGCATCCAGGGCTTGATGGAGGCCAGCTGGGCATAGGGCTGCGACAGGTCCGGCACCAGATCCTTGACCACCGGCATATGGGGCAACGGCGTGATCTTGACCGTTCCCTTGATGTCTTCGATGGGCTTCAGGCAGGCCAGGGTATTGGTGCCGTCGATGTTCATGGCGCAGGAACCGCAGATGCCCTCGCGGCAAGAGCGGCGGAAGGTCAGCGTCGAGTCGACCTCGTTCTTGATCTTCAACAGGGCGTCCAGAATCATCGGCCCGCAGTCGTCCAGATCCAGATCGAAGCTGTCGAGCCGCGGATTGGCCCCGCTGTCCGGATCATACCGGTAAACCTGGAAGGTCCGGACCCGTTTGGCCCCGGCCGGCGCCGAATGGCTTTTCCCCGGCTGGACCTTGGAATTGGCGGGAAGTGCGAATTCAACCATGGTCGTTCCTTATGATCTTTGGAGGGGGGACGCCCTCAATAGACTCGGGCCTTCGGCTGGATGTACTCGACCTCGTCGGTCAGGGTGTAGGTGTGAACCGGACGATAGCCCAGCGTCACCTTTCCCTTGTCGTCGACCCGGGCCAGGCTGTGCTTCATCCAGGTGACGTCGTCGCGATCGGGGTAATCCTCCCGCGCGTGGGCGCCGCGGCTTTCCCGCCGCGCTTCGGCCGACACGATGGTGGCCTTGGCGCAGTCCAGCAGGTTCTCCAGTTCAAAGGCTTCGATCAGGTCGGAGTTCCAGATCAGCGAGCGGTCGTTGACCCGAATGTCCCGCAGGGACTGGTGGATCTCATCGATCTTGGCCACCCCTTCGGCCAGTGACGCCTGGGTGCGGAACACCGCGGCGTCGCTTTGCATGGTCTGCTGCATGCCCAGACGGATCGTCTGGGTGGACAGGCGGCCTGTGGCATTGCGAAGGCGGTCCAGGCGCGCGAGAGCCAAGTCGCCGGCATCCCCGGGCAGCGGCCGATGCGGCGTCCCCGGCTTCAAGACCTCGGCCGCCCGCAGGGCGGCGGCCCGGCCGAACACCACGATGTCCAACAGCGAGTTGGTGCCTAACCGGTTGGCGCCATGTACCGAGACGCAGGCCGCCTCGCCGATCGCCATCAGGCCGGGACAGGTGGCGTCCGGATCGGCGTCGGTGGGGCGCAGCACTTCGCCATGCAGGTTGGTGGGAATGCCGCCCATGTTGTAGTGGACCGTCGGCAGCACCGGAATGGGCTCGCGGGTCACATCGACGCCGGCGAAGATCTTGGCCGTCTCGGAAATGCCCGGCAGCCGCAACTCCAGGGTCTCGGCCCCCAGATGTTCGAGATGCAGATGGATATGGTCGCCGTTCTTGCCGATGCCCCGTCCTTCGCGGATCTCGATGGTCATGGCCCGCGATACCACATCGCGCGATGCCAGATCCTTGGCGTTCGGCGCATAGCGTTCCATGAAACGCTCGCCGGCCGAGTTGGTCAGATAGCCGCCCTCGCCACGCGCCCCCTCGGTGATCAGGCAACCCGAGCCATAGATGCCGGTGGGATGGAACTGGACGAATTCCATGTCCTGCAGCGGCAGGCCGGCACGGGTCACCAGGCCATGGCCGTCGCCGGTACAGGTGTGCGCCGACGTGCAGGAGAAATAGGCTCGGCCATAACCGCCGGTGGCCAGCACGGTCTGATGGGCGCGGAAACGATGCAGGGTGCCGTCGTCCATGTTCAGCGCGATGACACCGCGGCAGGTGCCGTCGGCGTCCATGATCAGATCGATGGCGAAGTATTCGACGAAAAAGGTCGCCTCATGCTTCAGGCACTGCTGGTAGAGGGTGTGCAGCAAGGCATGGCCGGTGCGGTCGGCGGCGGCGCAGGCGCGCTGCACCGGAGCCTCGCCAAAATTGCGCATATGGCCACCGAACGGCCGCTGGTAGATGCGGCCATCTTCGGTGCGCGAGAAAGGCACGCCGAAATGTTCCAGTTCGTAGACGGCGGGAACCGCCTCGCGGCACATATATTCGATGGCATCCTGATCGCCCAGCCAATCCGACCCCTTGACGGTGTCGTACATATGCCAACGCCAATTGTCCTCGGCCATGTTGCCGAGACTGGCGCCGATGCCGCCCTGGGCCGCCACGGTATGGCTGCGGGTGGGGAACACCTTGGTCACACAGGCGGTCTTCAGGCCGGCGGCGCCCATGCCGAGGGTCGCCCGCAGGCCGGCGCCACCCGCCCCGACGACCACCACGTCATAGCTGTGGTCGATGATTTGGTAAGCCGACATGGCGTTCAACCTCCGACAAAGACGACGCGCAGCACGGCCACCGCCGCAAAGACGCCGAAGAACAGCGCGGCGAACTTCACCGCGATCAGCGATGCCAGACGCAAGGCACCGTCATGGACATAGTCTTCGACCACCGCCTGCAGGCCCAATTGGGCATGGCGGAAGACCGCGAAGATCAGCAGCAACATCAGGGTGGTATTGCCCGGCCAGGACAACCAGTGGTGAAACTGGGCATAGTCGGCACCGGCCAGGGACACCACCGAGGCGACGAACCAGATGGCCAAAGGCACCAGGGCCAGGGCCGTCAAGCGTTGCCAAAGGAAATGCGAAACGCCTTGTTTCGCCGAGCCAAGGCCGCGGGCGCGGCCGATGGGGGAACGCAGGGACATGGGATTGGCTCCTTGCCGGTCAGAGGAGGGCGATGGCCCAAGTGCCGGCGGTCAGCACCACCGTCGCAACCAGGACCGCCTGTCCGGACCGGCGCGCGGTCGGCAGATCGAAACCAAGACCAACGTCCCAGAACAGATGCCGGATGCCGTTGGCCAGGTGATAGAACAGAGCCAGGGAAAAACCGAACAGCACCAGCCGGCCCAGGACTCCGCCCATCAGGGCGCTGGCCTGTGCGAAGGCCTGCGGACCATAGGCGGCACTGGCCAGCCAGTAGGTCAAGAGAACCGTGCCAAGAGCCAGCACCACGCCGGTGGCGCGGTGGCTGATCGACAGCAGGGCGACAAGGGGGAACCGATAGTTGTGAAGATGCGGCGATAACGGCCGGGCGCGCTGTGTCATCTGGGCCCCTCTTGGACGATTGTTCCTATGGCAAGCTTTTAACGGGTTTAACTGTTCCCCCACCCTTAGTCAACCGCACCCCGCTGATCAAATTCGCCTTTATGTCCATGATTTTATTATGGACATAGACAGCGATTAAGGGAGAATCAAGGGCGCCGCGGCACCAATACGGTGTAGTCGAAATCCAGGATGACGCTGGGATCATAGTCCTTGCCGTTTTCCGCCCGTTCGGGATGATCGGCGGCCGTCCGGTTCTTGACACCGAACGTCCGCAACCTGAGGGCGCCGTAATCGGACCGCCCCGGCAGCGGCGACATCTGTTCCACACGGCTCCAGGCATAGACCGTATCGCCGGCGAAGCAGGGAGCGACATGGCGCCCACCGTTGATCGCCACCACCCGCTGGGCATTGGCCAGGCCGTTGAAGGACAGGGCCCGGGTCAGGCTGATGACATGGCCGCCATAGATCAGGCGCCGGCCGAACCGGCCCTGTCCCTCGCTGTGCTGGTTGAAATGGACCTTGGCGGTGTTCTGATAGAGTCTGGTCGCCGTCATATGTTCGGCTTCCTCGATAGTCATGCCGTCCACATGGTCGATCCGTTCCCCGACCCGATAGTCTTCCCAGGCGGCCGTCGACCCGGCCAAGCCCCAGTCATAGCCGCCGGTCGGCAGCGGCGGCGGCAGAGAGAGGCTTTCCACGGCAACCGCCGGCGCGGTCGCCGGCACCAGCTCTTCGGCCACCGGGGCGTCCGGATGACGCTTGCGCACCATCACCCAACGGACATAGTCGACCACGGTCTCGCCCCTCTGATTGGTCCCGACGGAGCGGACATAGACCACGCCGGTCTGGCGGTTCGAGTTCTCCTTGAGCCCAATCACCGTCGAGGACGCCGACAGGGTGTCACCGGGAAATACCGGGACGCCGAACCGTCCCTCGGCATAACCCAGATTGGCCACGGCGTTCAGCGAAATGTCGGGCACGGTCTTGCCGAACACCACATGGAAGACCAGCAGATCGTCGATGGGAGCATCGGCGTATCCCAGGCCCCGCGCGAAGGTGGCGGCGGACGCCAGGGCAAAGCGCCCGCCGGTCAGGCCCTGGTAAAGGGCGACGTCCCCGACGGTCACCGTGCGGGGTGTGGCATGGCGGATCGCCTGACCCAGCCGAAAGTCCTCGAAAAAGTTTCCCGGATTGGTCTTGCCGGACGGAGATGTACTGTCTTTGTCGGTCATGCTGTCCTCCAACGGGGGGCCGGCTTCCGAGGGTTTCGAGAAAATTGCTCAGTGGGACGGGCGTCCCCGCCTGTCTTCCCTGAAAAGCGGCAGAATTTCGCCCTTTCGGCTCCGCCGAATGACAGGCACTTCAGGCCTGTCCCACTATTTTCTCTAACGGGATCAGAGGGGCTGGGCCAGGGCCTGGATCTGTTCGGCCATGGCGACCCGTCTGCGCGCGGCCACCACATGCAGGTTTTCCACCAGCCGGCCGTCCACCACCACCACGCCCTTGCCGGCTGCGGCGGCCTCCTCATGGGCGGCGATGATCCGCCGCGACCAGGCGATTTCCTCCTCGCCGGGGGCGAAGATCCGATTGGCGGCATCGATGGTCTTGGGATGGATCAGGGTCTTGCCGTCGAAACCCATGTCACGCCCCTGGCGACAGGAGGCGGCAAAGCCTTCCGCATCGTCCAGGTCGAGATGAACGCCGTCAAGGATTGCCAGACCGAAAGCGCGCGCCACCAGCAGGCAGTGGGACAGGGCGTACTGCATCGGCTGGCGGTCGGGCGTATGGGCACAGCGCAGGTCCTTGGCCAGGTCCGAAGTCCCCATCACCAGGCCGACCAGGCGTGGGGTCGCCTGGGCGATCTCGGCCACCGCCAGCACCCCTTTGGGGGTTTCGATCATCGCCCACAGGGCCAACGACGCCGGTGCTCCGGCCTCCATCAGAATGGCTTCGGCCTGACGCAGGACGTCCGCACTTTCCACCTTTGGCAAGGCGACGCCGTCGGCGCCCGAGCGGGCCGCCGCCATCAGATCGTCACGCCCCCAGGGGGTCGCCAGTCCGTTGCAGCGCACAATGATCTCGCGCCGTCCATAGCCGCCATTGCCGATCGCCTCGACCACCAGTCGGCGCGCCTCGACCTTGGCATCGGGGGCGACAGCGTCTTCCAGATCGAGAATCAAGCCGTCGGCGGCCAGGGTCTTGGCTTTTTCCAGCGCGCGCGGATTGGATCCAGGCATATATAGAACACTGCGGCGGGGGCGGACGGACGTGTCCATGGTGATACCGTTCCTTCGTTATTTTTTGCACCGCAACAGTAGCAACAGGGCGCCGCGCTGGCAAGAGCAGCACGCAACAATTGAACGGATCTTCGGTCGGAACCATGAACATTCTTTCTATCCAATCCTCCGTTGCCTTCGGTCATGTGGGCAATTCGGCCGCTGTCTTTCCCCTTCAGCGGCTTGGCCATGAGGTGTGGCCAATCAACACGGTGCAGTTCTCCAATCACACGGGATACGGGCAATGGCGCGGCGAGGTCTTTCCCGCCGCTCATCTGGCCGATATCCTGGACGGCATGACCGAACGCCGGGCTCTGGCCGGCACCGGCGCCGTGCTGTCGGGCTATCTGGGCGACGCCGCCATCGGCCAGGTGGTTCTGGATGCGGTACGCCGCGTCCGCAACCAGACCACCGACGCCCTTTATTGCTGCGACCCGGTCATGGGCGACGAAGGCCGCGGGCTGTTCGTCCGCCCCGATATTCCGGCCTTCTTCACCGAGCAGGCGATCCTGGCGGCGGACATCGTCACCCCCAACCAGTTCGAATTGGAATTGCTGACCGGCGGTCCGGTATCGACCCTGGCCCAGGCCATCGCCGCCGCACGGGCCCTTTCGACCCGCGGTCCCCGCTTCGTCGCCGTCACCAGCCTGCGCCCGCCGGCCGTCGCGCCCTGTCACCTGGGATCGCTGCTGGTCTCGCCCGAAGGCACCTTTCTGGTCGAAACGCCGCAGATCGACTTCGCCGTTGCGCCCAATGGCGCCGGCGACGTCTTCGCCGCCCTGCTGCTGGGGCGATTGGCCCTTGGCCTGGCGGCACCGGCGGCCTTGGCCGCCACCGTCAACGCCTTGTTCGCCCTGCTGGCCCGCACCAAGGCTTTGGGCCAGCGCGAACTGGCCCTGGTCGCCGCCCAGGAGGACCTGGCCAATCCGCCCCACCGGTTCCAGGTCCACATGGCGGTCCCTGAAGGCTGAAGACCGTTCCGGCCGTGGCGAGGGGGCTCCCGGCCCCATCGGCTTTTTTTTCTTGGCGAAGCGGACCGGAAAGCCCTATCACTTCGGCGTCACGCGCGGTACCGCATCGACACTCAGGGTTTACATAGCGGGCTTGTCATCGTCCAGGCGGAGGTTCATGCCGACCAATCTGTTTTTCCGCGGCGTCATCATCGGGTTCGCCCTGGCCGCACCGGTCGGCCCCGTCGGCCTGCTGTGCGTGCGTCGCGCCCTGGCCGATGGCCGGCATGCCGCCTTCGTCGCCGGCCTTGGCGCCGCCTTTGCCGACACCTTCTACGGTGCCGTGGCCTGCCTGGGACTGTCTGTCGTCTCGTCCTTCCTGATGGATCACCATATCGTGCTGCGCATCGTCGGCGGCATCATCCTGATGGTGCTGGGCGTGCGCGGACTGCTTGCCAACACCGCCGACGAACCGGCCGCCGCCAGCGGCCCAGGATTGGTCAAGGACTTCCTGTCGACCTTCCTGATCACCCTGACCAATCCCGGCACCATCCTCGCCTCGATGGCGGTGTTCGCCGCCTTCGGGGCCATCGGACATCAAGGCGGCTCGCCGTCGATGATCATCGTTGCCGGCGTCTTCGGCGGCTCGACCCTGTGGTGGCTGGTGTTGTCGGCCATGGCCAGCGCGGCGCGATCGCGCCTGTCACCCCGCACCCTGGTCCTGTTGAACCGCAGCACCGGCGTCCTGCTGGTGTTGTTCGGCATCGGCGTCATCGCCAGCCTGGCCTTCGGCTGTCTTTAGCCGCCGAAAGACACCGGCGGGGACGCCGGCGCTACGGAACCCATCGACACCGGCGGGGACGCCGGTGCAACGGAACCCATCGACACCGGCACGGAGGCCGGCGCTACTGACTTGCCAGTAGCGCCGGCGTCCCCGCCGGTGTCCGCCGAAACGGCCTTACTTCTTCAAATAATCCCGCGCCAGCACTTCGGCGATCTGGACCGCATTCAAGGCCGCCCCCTTGCGCAGGTTGTCGGAGACGCACCAGAAGGCGAGGCCATGCTTGACGGTCGGATCCTTGCGCACCCGGCTGATATAAACGGCGTCTTCGCCGGTAGCCTCGACGGGGGTCACATAGCCTTCGTTGGCCCGATGATCCACCACCACCACGCCCGGCGCTCTGGCCCAGGCGTCGCGTGCCGCCTCTTCGCTCAATGCATTCTCGAACTCCACCGTCACCGACTCGCCATGGGAGACGAAGGTCGGCACCCGCACGCAGGTGGCCTGGACGGCGATGTCGGGATCGAGGATCTTGCGGGTCTCGACCACCATCTTCCATTCTTCCTTGGTCGAGCCGTCGTCCATGAAGACGTCGATATGAGGAATGACGTTGAAGGCGATCTGCTTGGTAAAGCGTTCCGGCTTGACCGGATCGTTCACATAGATGGACCGAGTCTGGTCGAACAACTCGTCCATCGCCTCTTTGCCGGCACCCGACACCGACTGGTAGGTCGACACCACGACCCGCTTGATCCGGGCCAGATCATGCAGCGGCTTCAGGGCCACCACCATCTGGATGGTCGAGCAGTTGGGATTGGCGATGATGCCGCGCTTCTTGTAGCCGGCAATGGCCTTGGGATTGACCTCCGGCACCACCAGCGGCACATCGGGATCCATGCGGAAATGGGAGGTGTTGTCGACCACCACGCAGCCGGCGGCGGCGGCCTTTGGCGAATACTGAGCCGAAACCTTGGCACCCGGCGACGACAGGGCGATGTCGACGCCGGTAAAGTCGAACGTCGCCAGGTCCTTGACCTTCAAGATCTGGTCATCGCCGAACGAGACCTCGCGACCGACCGAGCGTTCGGACGCCAGGGCGATCACCTCGTCGACGGGAAAATCCCGCTCCGACAGCGTCTGGAGCATTTCGCGGCCCACATTGCCCGTGGCACCGATCACCGCAACCTTGTAACCCATCTTGTCACTCTCCTAGAGGTGGGGCCGCCGATCCTCTTCCCGCTCACGAAGCCCCTCGACAACGAAAAGGCCCGTCGGGTTGATCCCGCGGGCCTTGTCATCACAACAAATGTCAACCTGCCCGCGCTTCAAGCCATGGTTTTCTTGGTAGTGAGGGTAGTCGAAGCGAAAAAGACGGCGGCGTCCCGCGCCTTGGTAGGCCGGGCCAGCAGGTCACAGCTGGAAACGCACAGCGACATGGTGTCACCCCTTCCGTCAGCTTTGAGCATTACCCGAGCCTCGAGGTAATGGCAAGGAGAAGATGGTCACCCGGCCAGCTTGTCCATCTCACGCACAATGGATTCGCCCATCACCGTGGTGGAGACCTTGGCCTTGCCCGCCTGCATGATGTCACCGGTGCGCAAGCCGCCGTCCAGAACATTCCTGACCGCCGTCTCCAAAAGCGTGGCGTCCTCGGCCATGTCGAAGCTGTAACGCAGCATCATCGAGAAGGACAACAGGGTGGCCAGCGGATTGGCGATATCCTTGCCGGCGATGTCGGGGGCCGAGCCATGCACCGGTTCGTACACGGCGCGGCGGCGACCTTGGGCGTCGGCGGCGCCCAGGCTGGCCGACGGCAGCATGCCAAGGCTCCCGGTCAACATGGCCGCACAGTCGGACAAAAGGTCGCCGAACAGGTTGTCGGTGACGATCACGTCGAACTGCTTGGGCTGGCGCACCAGCTGCATGGCGCAGTTGTCGGCATACATGTGCTGCAGGTCGACATCGACGAAGCGAGCATCGTGCAGCTTCTGCACCTCTTCCCGCCACAGCAGGCCGGATTCCATCACGTTGGCCTTTTCCACCGAATGGACCCGGCTGGCGCGCTTTCTGGCCAGGTCAAAGGCGACCTCGGCAATGCGCACGATCTCGGTCGTGGTATAGACCTGGGTGTTGATGCCGCGCCGTTCGCCGTTCTCCAGGGTCTCGATGCCGCGCGGCTGACCGAAGTAGACACCCCCCGTCAGTTCGCGAACGATCATGATGTCGAGACCGCGGACCAGATCCGGCTTCAGGCTGGAGGCATCGACCAGGGCATCGAAGACAAAGGCCGGACGAAGATTGGCGAACAGCTCCAGATCCTTGCGCAGGCGCAGCAATCCCCGTTCCGGCTTCAGCTCGAACGGCAGCGTTTCCCATTTCGGACCGCCGACGGCGCCCAGCAGCACCGCATCGGCGGCAAGGGCCTCCGCCACGGTCTCGTCGGTCAACGGATGACCGAACTTGTCATAGGAGGCCCCGCCGATCAGGCCTTCGGCGACGTCGAAGGTGATCTGGCGGCGCTTGGCCATCCAGTCGATGACCCGGCGCACCTGGGTCATGACTTCCGGGCCGATGCCGTCACCGGCAAGGATGAGGAGCTTTTTCGAGGACATGGATTTCATCTCCTGCGCCGTCGCCCGCGGGCGACGGCGGGACGACGCGAACGCGTGGGTGGACTTAAAGCCAGGGCTGTTCCAGGCGGCGGCGGTCTTCGAACGTGGCGATGCGGTCCTGCTTTTGCAAGGTCAATCCGATATCGTCCAAGCCATTCAGAAGGCAATATTTGCGGAACGGATCGATGTCGAAGCGGATGCAGCCGCCGTCGGGTCCGGTGATTTCCTGACGCTCCAGATCGACGGTGACCATCGCATTGGCGCCGCGCACCGCATCGTCCATCAGCTTGTCGACGTCGCTTTGCGCCAGCGTGATGGGCAGAATGCCGTTCTTGAAGCAGTTGTTATAAAAAATGTCGGCGAAGCTGGGCGCGATGACACAGCGAATGCCAAAGTCCAGCAGCGCCCAGGGGGCGTGCTCGCGGGAGCTGCCGCAGCCGAAGTTGGCCCCGGCCACCAGGATCGACGCCTTGCGGTAAGCGGCACGATTCAGCACGAAATCGGGAACCTCGGCACCGTCCTTGGTGTAGCGCATCTCGTCGAACAGGTTCTTGCCCAATCCGGTCCGCTTGATGGTCTTCAGGAACTGCTTGGGGATGATCATGTCGGTATCGACATTGATGATCGGCATTGGCGCTGCCACGCCGGTCACTTTGCTGAACTTGTCCATATCCGTCCTTTCCTCGACTTCCGGAGTCTCCCACCCAGCCCGCTCCAGGAGGGGGAGGGAGTTAGCGCCGTGACTCCCCTCCCCCCTTGTGGGGAGGGGGCGGGGGTGGGGGGCACGTCTCACAACGTCCGCACGTCCGTCAGCTTGCCGGTGATGGCGGCGGCGGCGGCCATCTCGGGGCTGACCAGATGGGTTCGACCGCCGCGACCCTGGCGACCCTCGAAATTGCGGTTCGAGGTCGAGGCCGAGCGCTCGCCGTCCTTGAGCTTGTCGGCGTTCATCGCCAGGCACATGGAACAGCCGGGTTCGCGCCACTCGGCGCCAGCCTCGCGGAAGATCACGTCCAGCCCTTCCTGCTCGGCCTGTTCCTTGACCAGGCCAGAGCCAGGCACCGCGAGGACGCGAACGCCCGAAGCGACCTTGCGGCCCTTGATCACGGCAGCGGCAGCGCGGAAGTCCTCGATGCGGCCGTTGGTGCAGGAGCCGATGAAGACCGTGTCGATCTTCACTTCGGTCAGCGGCGTGCCGGGCACCAGGCCCATGTAGGCCAGCGAACGCTCGACCGCGGCCCGCTTGCCCGGGTCGGCCACGGTGGCCGGATCGGGGACGGTGGCGGTGATGGGCAGGACGTCTTCCGGGCTGGTGCCCCAGGTCACCATCGGCACCAGGGCGGTGGCGTCGATCACCACTTCGGCGTCGTAATGGGCGCCGGGGTCGCTGACCAGGGTCTTCCAGTAGGAGACCGCCGCTTCCCAGGCGGCACCCTTGGGGGCCTTGGGACGACCCTGGACATAGGCGAAGGTCTTCTCGTCAGGAGCGATCAGTCCGGCGCGGGCACCGGCTTCAATGGTCATGTTGCAGACCGTCATGCGCCCTTCCATGGAAAGCCCACGGACCGCTTCGCCGGCATATTCGATGACATAGCCGGTACCGCCGGCGGTGCCCAGCCGGCCGATGATGGCCAGCACCAGGTCCTTGGCGGCAACACCCTTCGGCAGGGCTCCGTCGACGCGGACCAGCATGTTCTTGGCCGGGCGCTGCACCAGGGTCTGGGTCGCCAGCACATGCTCGACCTCGGACGTCCCGATACCGAACGCCAGCGAACCGAAGGCACCATGGGTCGAGGTGTGGGAATCGCCGCAGACGATGGTGGTTCCGGGCAGGGTGAAGCCCTGTTCAGGACCGACGATATGGACGATGCCCTGCCGGATATCGTCCATCTTCAGATACTCGACACCGAAATGCCGGGCATTGTCCTCCAGCGTCTGCACCTGCAGGCGGGATTCTTCGTCGGCGATCCCTTTCGAGCGGTCGGTGGTCGGCACATTGTGGTCGGCCACCGCCAGCGTGGCCTCCGGATGGCGCACCGGCCGGCCGGCGGTCCGAAGCCCTTCGAACGCCTGCGGGCTGGTCACTTCATGGACCAGATGCCGGTCGATATAGATGAGGCAGGTGCCGTCGTCCTGGACATCAACCAGATGGCTGTCCCAGATCTTGTCGAAAAGCGTTCTCGGTTTGGCCATGGCTTCCTTCGCTGCGTCACTCGTGAGAGAGGCAGAGCATATCGGAAGCCGAGCTGGGTCCCGTCCGCTCTGCACCGGTTTGGCTGCACATCGTGGCAAGAAGATCCCGCCGGGGACGGCCCAGCCGTCCCCCGTCAAGATCCCGCCGGGAGCGAGGGAAAGCTTACGCCTTCTCGCCCTTCTTCTCGGCCGCCAGGGCCTCGCGCTCGGCGGCAGCCAGCTTGGCCGAATAGCCGGTGGTCTGCTCGGCGATGCGGGCCGACTTGCCGCGACGTTCACGCAGGTAATAAAGCTTGGCCCGGCGGACGTCGCCACGACGGATCACTTCGATCTCCGCGACGTTCGGGGAGTAGAGCGGGAAAATACGCTCGACGCCTTCGCCATACGAGATCTTGCGCACGGTAAACGAGCTGTTGAGCCCGTCGTTCTTGCGCGCGATCACCACGCCCTCATAGGCCTGAAGGCGCTCGCGGCTGCCTTCCACCACCTTGACGCTGACCTTCACGGTATCGCCGGGCGCGAAGTCGGGAATCGTCTTCGCACCGGTCAGCTTCTCGATCTGCTCTTTTTCGAGCGCCTGAATAATGTCCATGGCTCAACCCTCTTTTGCCTTGTTGGCAGCGACGTAGCGGTCCCAAAGGTCCGGTCGGCGCTGCCGGGTTACCTGCTCCGCCTGGCAACGGCGCCAGGCGCGAATCTTCTCGTGGTGACCGGAGATCAATACCTCCGGCACCGCCCGCCCCTCCCAGAGTTGGGGCCGGGTATAGTGGGGATACTCCAGGAGCCCCCACTCGAAGCTCTCTTCCGCCAGCGACTCTTCCTTGCCCACCACACCGGGCAGAAGCCGCACGACGGCATCCATCAACATCAGCGCCGCCGGCTCGCCGCCGGACAGCACGAAGTCGCCAAGGCTGATCTCCTCGGCATCGTGGGCCTCCAGCACCCGCTGGTCGACCCCTTCGAAACGGCCGCACAGGATGGTCACCTGCGCTTGCTCCGCCAGCCCCTTCACCCGCCCCTGGTCCAGCAGGCGTCCGCGCGGCGTCAGATAGATCACCGGACCGCCCTTGTGCGAGGCGCGAATGGCCGCGTCCACCACGTCGGGACGCATGACCATGCCGGCGCCGCCGCCGAAGGGCGTATCGTCGACAGAGCGGTGACGATCGCGGGCGAAGGCCCGGATATCCACCGCCTCCAGCGACCAGACGCCGTCGGCCAGAGCCCGACCGGCCAGCGAATGGCCAAGCGGACCCGGAAACATCTCGGGAAACAACGTCAGCACCGTGGCCGACCACGCCGGACCGTCAGTCCTCTCCGTCATTCCCCTCCTCCTTGCCGTCTTTGGCGTCCGCATCCACCAGAACGGGCGGATCCACCACCAGACGGCCGCCGGCGACATCCACCACCGGCACGGCGGCCTTGGTGAAGGGAATCATCACCTTGCCGCCCGGGCCTTCGATCTCGATGACGTCGCCGCCGCCGAAATCGAAAACCCCCTTCACCTTGCCCATCGGACTGCCGTCCGTCGCCAGGGCCGCCAGCCCGACCAGATCCGAGTAGTAGAACTCCTCGTCACCGATCTCGGGCAAGGCGCTCCGGGCCACATGCAGCCTGACGCCCTTCAACGCTTCGGCCTGGGTGCGGTCGGCGATCCCGTCGAGGGCTGCCGTCACCACACCCTTGGCCTCGGACAACACCTTCAGGCGGAACTTCCGGCCACCCGCCTCGTCCTCAAGAGCGCCATAGGCCGCCACATCGGTGGCCTTGGCTGTGAAGCTCTTGACGCGGACAGCGCCTTTCAGTCCATGCGCCCCCAGGATGACGCCGACGCACAGGCGTCCGACCATGGGTTACTCGCCCGCAGACGCCTCGGCCGCAGCCGCGGCCGCAGCCTCGGCGGCCTTCTGCTGCTCCTTCAGGCGCTCCTGCGCCTTGGCCTTCGGCAGGGGCTGCTTGCTCTGCGGCGCCTGGGTCCGCGCGGCCATATAGCCGGCGTTGGCGAAGAACTTGGCGACACGGTCGGTCGGCTGGGCGCCCACCGACAGCCAATGCTTGATCCGCTCTTCCTTGAGGATCAGGCGCTCGGCGTGCTCGGCCGGCAGCATGGGATTGTAGGTGCCCAGCTTCTCGATGAACTTGCCGTCGCGCGGGCTGCGGGAATCGGCCAGCACGATCTTGTAGAACGGGCGCTTCTTGGCACCACCGCGGGACAGTCTGATCTTCAGCGACATTGAGTTGCTTCCTCGTGGTCAGTCAAAAGTGACGAAAGTGGGCGGCCGCAGCCGTCCGATGTTCAAAGGGTTCCGGCGCGCGCCGCGATCTTGCAGGCGCTCATCCGCCGAACCTCCCGCCACCGGGAGGGAACAAGCCGGGCAAGCCATGGCGCATCAGGCCTTTCTTACCCATCTTGCTGACTTTTTTCATGACGTCGGCCATCTGCTGATACTGTTTCAGCAGCTTGTTGACGTCCTGGATGGAGACCCCGGCCCCGGCGGCGATGCGCCGCTTGCGGCTGGCCTTGATCAGGTCGGGATTCTTCCGCTCCGCCTTGGTCATGGACAGGATGATGGCCTCCTGCCGGTTGATCATGCGGGTATCGATATTGGCTTCGTCGAGCTGTTTCTTGATCTTGCCGACGCCGGGCAGCATGCCGATGATGCCTTTGAGGTCGCCCATCTTCTTGATCTGGCGGAACTGCGAGGCCATGTCGTCCAGATCGAACTTGCCTTTGGCCATTTTGGCCGCCAGCTTTTCCGCCTCGTCCTGGTCGACGCTGTCCATGGCCTTCTCGACCAGCGACACCACGTCGCCCATGCCGAGAATGCGCCCGGCCACGCGGTCGGGATGGAAGACCTCCAGGGCGTCCAGCTTTTCGCCGGCGCCCAGGAACTTGATCGGGCGCCCGGTCACCGCGCGCATGGACAATGCGGCGCCGCCGCGGGCATCGCCGTCGACGCGGGTCAGCACCAGGCCGGTGACACCGATCTTCTCGTTGAAGTCGCGGGCGACGTTGACGGCGTCCTGGCCGGTCATGGAGTCGACCACCAGCAGGGTCTCGACCGGGTGCACCGCATCGCGCACCTCGGCGACCTCGGCCATCAGGGCTTCATCGATATGCAGGCGGCCGGCGGTGTCGAGGATGACCACGTCATAGCCTTCGCGGCGACCCACATCCATGGCGCGCCGGGCGATGGCAACGGGCTTCTCACCCATCAGGATCGGCAGCGAGCCGACCTCGGCCTGGCCGGCCAGAATCTCCAATTGCCGCTGAGCGGCCGGACGGTAGATGTCCAGCGACGCCAGCAGGACCTTCTTGCGATCCACGGTCTTCAGACGGGCGGCGATCTTGGCCGAGGTGGTGGTCTTGCCCGAGCCCTGCAGGCCGACCATCAGCACCGGTACCGGCGGCGTCGCCTGAAAATTCAGGGGCTCGCCGACGCCCAGGGTCTCGATCAGGCAGTCATGGACGATCTTCACCACCATCTGGCCGGGGGTGATGCTGCGCACCACGTCCTGGCCGACCGCCTTTTCCTTGACCTTGGCGACGAAGTCCTTGACCACCGGCAGGGCCACGTCGGCTTCCAGGAGCGCCACCCGCACTTCGCGCAGCGCTTCCGAGACGTCGACCTCGGACAGCGCGCCGCGCCGCTTCAGCCGCTCGAAAATATCGCCCAGACGTGTGCTTAAGCTTTCGAACATGACCTGTTGACCAATCCCGCCGGCACTACCCATGCAGCCAAACAAAAGCGGACCGGTGCGCGAGTCTTCGCGGACCGGCCGGCCTCCTTGGAGGCTTCATCGGCATCTCAGTGTTCCTGAGAGGATGCAGCTTTTACGCAAGTGCGGCCGGCGAGTCAAGAACAAGCGGCGCCCCGGCCTCCGATTACAAAGCCTGATCCAGGGTGGCAACCGCCAGCCGGGTCGAGACGGCTCTCAGCGCGATCAGATGCAGCATCTCGCTAACGGTGGTGCAGCAGTCCGCCAGGATGGCCACCTGATACGGTTCCGCCGCCTTGGATATGGCGGTATGGGTGACGCAATTCTGGGTCATCATGCCGCACACCAACAGGCTATCCACGCCCAGGTCGGCCAGCGTGCGCTCCAGGGTCGTCTCATGGAAGCTGTCCGCGAACGCCTTGACCACCACGGGCGCGTCGGGGGCGGCGGCGGCCAGGCGGGGATGCAGCTTCACCCCGTCGCTGCCCAGATTGAAGAAGGGCGAGGCCCCCCTGGCCGGATCGGCCACGTGCTGGACCAACACCACGGGAATACCGGCCTGCCGGGCGCGGTGCACGGCGTCAAGGATGCGATCGAGCGTTGCCTCGGCATTCCACAAGGGGAAGGCGCCGCCGGGAAAATAGTCGTTCTGCATATCGATGACGATCAGGGCCTTGGTCATGGCAGCTCTCCATTGAGGGTCGGAATAAGTGCAGTGTGGCGGGACGCCAGCAGGACGGCCAGTGGCCCAAGGGACAAAATGCGTTAAGATTGGGCCAATATGCCCGTGAGCCCCGCCCCATCATGACCCGTCACACCGTCGCCATCGTCGCCCCCGACGGCGTCAGCCCATTCCATCTGGCGGTGCCCTGCGCCGTGTTCGCCGAGGATCATCCGGGCGGCCCCGCCTTTCGCTGCCTGGTCTGCAGGCTGGAGCGGGGGCCGATCGCGACCACCGCCGGCTTTCGCATCGATGCGGCCTTCGACCTGGACGCTTTGGACCAAGCCCAAACCATCATCGTGCCGACCTGGCCCGATCCCGACCGGCAACCGCCGGCCGCCCTGCTGGACGCCCTGCGCCGGGCCCATGGACGGGGTGCCCAGGTGGTCGGCCTGTGCCTGGGCACGTATGTGCTGGCGGCGGCCGGCCTGCTGGACGGACGTCGCGCCACCACCCATTGGGTCGCGGCCGACGACTTCGCCCGCCGGTTTCCCCGGGTCCACCTGGACCCCGACGTTCTCTACGTGGACGAGGGACAGATCCTGACCTCGGCCGGCACTGCCGCCGGATTGGACTGTTGCCTATACCTGCTGCGCCGCATGGCCGGAATTGAGGCGGCCAACCGGGTCGCCCGCCGCCTGGTGGTGCCGCCCCATCGCACCGGCGGCCAGGCCCAATTCATTCCCCGGCCACTGCCCGCCGACAGCCGCACCAGCGGCCTATCGGACCTGATCGCCTGGACCCGCGCCCACCTTGACCAGCCCCACGACCTGGACACTCTGGCGGAACGGGCGCGGATGAGCCGGCGCACCTTCACCCGCCATTTCCGCCAGATGACCGGCATGACCGTGCTGGGCTGGCTGTTGAACGAACGTCTGGCCCTGTCGCAGCATCTCTTGGAGACCACCGACCGCTCCATCGAGCTGGTGGCAGAGGAGGCCGGCTTCGGCTCGGCCATGTCATTCCGGCACCACTTCCGCCTTGCCTTCGGCGTCTCTCCCACCACCTGGCGCAGAACCTTCCGCGGCGATGCGGCGACGTAATGGAACGGTTACAGCAAATATCACAAACGTGGCAAACAACGCCGACCAATGGCCCTCAAGACCGGTCCTTGACGGTCAGCCTGGCACCTTCGTCACAGCCTCGATGGGGTAGCCGTCAGGATCGATAACGAAGGCGGCGTAATAATGCTCACCGTAATGAGGGCGAAGACCGGGGGCACCGTTGTCCTGCCCGCCCTGGCGCAAAGCCGCATCGTAGAAGCGGTCGACGGCCGTCCGGGCGTCGGCTGCGAAAGCGAGGTGAAACCCGCGCCCCGGTATCGATAGGCCTTGCGCGATGCGCTTCAGCGCAAACGCGTCTTCACCGCCCGGACGGCCATAGCCGATCGCTGCGTCGTCGTGCCACACGCGCACAAAGCCCAAAGGCGCCAGGGCCGCGTCATAAAAGACGCCGGAACGCTGCAGGTCCGCGACGCCGAAGGAAATATGGTGCAGCATGTCTTGAGGACCCGCCATTGCAATCAAAAATCGCCGGTCAGGATATCAATCGCCCGGCGCACATCATGGCGGCGGTCGAGCGCCTTGGTCACCACCGGCCCGATGTCCGAAACCGCAATGCCGGCGATTTCCGGTGTCACCATCACCACCTGCTGTCCTTCGACAAGGAAGTCCGGCATCAAACCACCTGTGATGACCGGAGAAACGGCATCCACCGTCATCAATGGAACGACGACCCGCGTGCTCTGCACCTGAACGTAGTCCCCCTGGACGATGATCAGGTACGGGGTATTGCCATCGGGTGGATTGGACGGGTTGCGACAGATATCGAGGAAACGCATCAGAACCGCCGTTTTCCTGCGCTAAATACCCCGCAGGACTGGATCCGCTTGTCATAGGCGGCAAACGCTTCCCCATTCTCCTCTTGCCATTTGGCAATTCGGGCGGTCTTCACGGCCGTCTCCAAGGCCGCATCGAAAACACCGGAGAGGTTGATATTGAGCGCCTTCGCCTCGGCGACCAGATCACCTCTGGCCTTGACGTTCACGGGGCGCTTTTGGGAAAGAGTCATGAGACGCTCCAGTTTGAACGCATCAAGAATACGCCCGTTTCGGGCGCCCCTCAAGGACAGCATGCCCCCCCCCAGAGCGCGATGACAACGAAACGGGAAGATCATCGTTGTCCGGCTTGCCGAGCAGGATCACAGTTTCCTCTTCAGACTAGGAAAGGAGACAGCCATGGGCAACACCGCCAAGATCGTCTTCATCGGCGCCGGCAGCGCGGCCTTTGGCCTGTCCATGTACCGGGACCTGTTCACCAGCCGCGACCTGGCGGGCAGCACGGTCACCCTGGTCGACATCGACCGGCCGGCCTTGGACCGCATGGGGGATCTTGCCGATGTGTTGAACCGGCGGATGGAGGCCGGCATCATCATCGAGCGGACCACCGACCGCCGGGCCGCCCTGGTCGGCGCCGATTTCGTGGTCAGTTCGATTGCCATCGACCGCAACCGCCTGTGGCGGCACGACTTCGAGGTGCCGAAAAAACATGGCATTCGCCACACCCTGGGCGAGAACGGCGGGCCGGGCGGACTGTTCTTCACCCTGCGCACCCTGCCCCTGGTGTTCGATATCGCCCGTGACGTCGAGGACCTGGCGCCCAACGCCCTGTTCATCAACCTGTCGAACCCGGAAAGCCGCATCGTCCTGGGCCTGGCCAAATACAGCCGGGTGAAGCCCCTGGGCCTGTGCCACGGCCTGTTCCTGGCCCGCTGGTTCATCTGCCAGATACTCGGCATGACGGAAGCGGAGGTCGACCTGTGGGGGGCCGGGCTCAACCATTTCCAGTGGGTCATGCATTGCCGCGAACGGGCCACCGGGCGCGATCTCTACCCCGTCCTGCGCGAGAAGGAAAAGACCCATGACCCCGCCTTCACACCGCTGATTCGCACCCTGTTCCGAAGCTTCGGCCTATGGCCCAGCTGCAGCGACGACCACACCGGCGAATTTCTCCCCTACGGCTGGGAAGCCGGCGAGCACGGCTTCGACTTTACCGAGGACGAACGGGGCCGCGGCATTCTGAAAGATCTGATGGACGGCATCATTGACGGCAGCAGGCCGATTCCCGACGACTGGCTGACGCCGTCCTGGGGTGAGCGGGCGGTGGCGGTGATCACTGGGATCCTGCACAACCAGAAACGTTTCATCGAATCCGGCATCGTGCTGAACAATGGCGTCATCCCCAACTTGGCCTCCGACATCGCCGTCGAGGTGCCGCTGATGGCCGATGCCGCCGGCGTTCACCCCGTCTCGCTGGGGCCGCTGCCCGAAGGTATCGCCACCCTGCTGTCGGTCCAGGCCGGCGTCCAGCGCCTGGCGGTCGACGCCGCCGTCCATGCCTCGAAGGAGCTGGCCCTGCAGGCCCTGCTGGCCGACCCGGTGATCACCTCGACCACCGCGGCGCGGCAGATACTCGACGAGCTGTGGGAGATCAACCGGCCTTACATCCGGCCCTGTGTGTAGGCACTTCCGTCACAGGGCGTGACCTGGCCTGGGTCTCGGTGTCGGCGCCCGCGGTAATAACAGCGGCTATATTGTATTGATGAAGAGTGCCATCATTGAATGACGACGTCTTTCATACCGGCATTTACGTCGCGAGTTTTGATAAAGTCACTTGTTACTGTGGCTTTTAGTTTGACATCGAATTTTATTCCGTCCATCGCCATTTTTGAAACAGCGAATCGAAACCCGTGAAACTCCGGTTCCTGGAAGGCCGAGGAGCCAAGTTCAGCGCCCGCCTCGATTGTGGATGAAAGATTCGCCCCGTTGTTGATGGTCATCGACCATCCTGGCGGGATTCTGGGCATGGATGAAAAATACCCACCATTAATATACAAAGAAAAACTGATAACCCTCTCCCCTTTTTCAAGATGCAAGTTTGGAAATGTCAAGGATATTTCTTCTGGCTGCTGTGCCATTGATTTATTTGATTGCAGCGTCATAAGGAATATTAACGAGGCAGCAACGACAAATATGATTTTTTTCATCATGGCACCGTGACTGCAACTTTGACTTTTCCTTGCTCCAGTCCTCCCGTCAGTGAACGAAATGCGGCTGGAGTTAGATCGATAACGATGTCCGGATCTGGCTGTAATGGCTTCAATGGTCGACCGTCCAGTCCACGGGCGAAGGGCCCCGTATCATTGATCCGAACGATCACTTGTTTGCTTGGATCGTTTACCAACTTCACGATCACAAGAGAATTGCGCTTTGCACGGTCAGCCGTCATTGCAGCCGTCAGTTGACCAGAGTCAAACCTCTCACCGTAGGCGGTTGTGGCACCCGGTAAATTGTAAAACGTGGCGAAGCCATTGAGCAGCATAAAGCCAGAACTCCCAAAGGAGAATCATTTGCACGGAAGTGGTAACGTCAAGCTGGTCACATGTCCTGTGATATCTCTGTGAGATCTTGACCCGTTATCCGTGCGTCTGAGCTCTGTAGGTAACCGGGGCAAACCCTTGGGGCGCAGATTTGTCTTGCCATATCGGGCAGTAGGACAGGCCTCCGTCTGTCATTCGGCGCAGCCAAAGTCCGGCAAGATGGGGCCGTTCTGCCCAACCCCGGTCCAAGATGCAAGTGAAGGCGCCAGGCATGGCGGAAGCCGGGGGTCCTCCTTGTTTGATCACGCCCTCACAACGCGTGCCTGGCCTTGGCGCCGATGAACAGCAGCACCAGAGCCGGGGCCAGGACGCAGGCCAGCGCGACATAGTGGGCGGGGAACAGCGGGATGGCCGCGGTGGCCAGGGGAACGGCCAGCGGCGTGATGCCGCCGAACACCGCATAGGCGACGTTGTAGGAAAAGCTGATTCCGGAGAAGCGGATGGCCGCCGGAAAGGCGTGCACCATCAGGATCGGCACCACCGCGATGATGCCCACGGCGGCTCCGGCGATGGCGTAGAAAAGCGGCAGCCAGACCGGCGCCGCCGCCGTGCCCAGATAGAGGAGGTAGACCGAGACCAGCAGGCTGGGACTGCCCACTGCCAGGACCTTCAAGGGACCGAAGCGATCGACCGCCAACCCCACCAGCACGCAGGAGATCGACAGGCAGGCCGTTGCCAGGCTGTTGGCGGTCAGCGCCTGCGCCATCGGCACCCCATAGAGACGCCCGAGCAGCGTCGGCGTCATCAGGATCACCACCACGATGGCCGCGGTCAGCATCCAGGTGCTGACCATCGACAGGGCGACGGCCCCCTTGTGACCGGCCAGCACGGTCTTCAGGGGCAGAGTCTTGCTGATCTGTTCCAGGCGGCGGATCTCTTCGAACACCGGCGTCTCGGACAGCCAGCGGCGCAGATAGACCACCACCAGGCCGAACAATCCGCCCAGGATGAAGGGAATGCGCCAGCCATAGCTCATCACCTGGTCCGAGGTCAGGTTGACCGTGACGGCCGACGCCGTCAGCGAGCCGATCAGGATGCCGGATGTCAGGCCGCCGGTCAGCAGGCTGCAGCCCAGGCCGACGCGGCGCGCCGGTACATGTTCGGAGACGAACACCCAGGCGCCGGGAACCTCGCCGCCGATGGCCGCCCCCTGCATCACCCGCATCAGCAGAAGCAGAATGGGCGCCCCATAGCCAAGGACGGCATAGGTGGGAAGAAAGCCGATCAGAAGAGTGGGCACCGCCATCAGGAAGACGCCCAGGGTGAACATCCGCTTGCGCCCGGCCTTGTCGCCGAAGTGGGCCATGATGACGCCCCCCAGCGGCCGGGCCAGGTAGCCGGCGGCGAAAATTCCGAAAGCCTGGAACTGCTTCAGCCAATCCGGCATGTCGGCGGGAAAGAACAGCCGTCCGATCACCGCCGTGAAGAAGACGAAGATGATGAAGTCATAGAATTCCAGGGCACCACCCAGCGCGGAAAGCACCAGGGTCTTGGCGTCCTGGCGGGTCAGCGGGCGGGCGGGCAAGAAGTCCGTTTGAGCATCCATCGCGTCTTGGTTCCGTGCTGGAAAGCGGTCGGGAAATAAACAGAAAGGGATCAGGCGCCGGCAACGGCCGGGCGGACCCGGCTGGCCGCTTCGCGAGCGCGCGCCAAGGCCTCATCGACATCGGCACCGCAGGCCACCGCCACCCCCATCCGCCGCCGGACATAGCTTTCCGGCTTGCCGAACAGGCGCAGGTCGCTGCCGGGCACCGACAGAGCCTCGGCAACGCCATCGAAGACGATGGCCTTGGCATCGACGCCGCCATAGATCACCGCCGAGGCTCCGGCGTCGCGCTGGGCGACGTCGACCGGCAACCCCAGGATGGCGCGGGCATGCAATTCGAACTCGGACTGGCGTTGGGTGGCGAGTGTCACCAGACCGGTATCGTGGGGGCGCGGACTGACCTCGGAGAACCATACCTGGTCGCCCTTGACGAACAGTTCGACCCCGAAAAGGCCCCGCCCACCCAGGGCCTCGGTCACCTGACGGGCGATCGCTTGGGCCCGCTCCAGGGCCAGCGGGCTCATCGCCTGGGGCTGCCAGGATGCGACATAGTCACCGTTTTCCTGGCGATGGCCGATGGGGGCGCACAGGCTGGTCTCGACCGCTCCCGACGCCCCCAGGGCCCGCACGGTAAGCAGGGTGATCTCATAGTCGAAATCGACGAAGCCTTCGACGATGACCCTTGGCTGGCGCACCCGCGAACCCTCCATGGCATGGGTCCAGGCAGCCTCGATGGCGGCCACGTCGCGCACCACGCTTTGCCCCTTGCCCGACGACGACATCACCGGCTTGACGACACAGGGAACACCGATGCCGTCGATGATGGCCGCCCTCAGCTCCGTCAGGGACTGGGCGAAGCGATAGGGCGAGGTCGGCAGGCCAAGGGTTTCGGCGGCCAGGCGGCGAATGCCCTCGCGGTTCATGGTCAGCTGGACCGCCCGGGCGGTGGGGATCACTTCGGCCAGGCCGTCGGCCTCGATGGCCGCCAGGGCGTCGGTGGCGATGGCTTCGATCTCGGGAACCACCAGATGGGGGCGCTCCAGCGCGACCAGGGCACGGATGGCGGCAGCGTCAGTCATCACCGCGACATGGGAACGGTGCGCCACCTGCATGCCCGGCGCATCGGCATAACGATCGACGGCAATCACCTCGACGCCGAAGCGCTGCAAGGCGATGATGACTTCCTTGGCCAGCTCGCCGGCCCCCAGCAGCATGACGCGGACAGCGGTAGGGCTTAAGGGCGTTCCCAGTCTCATCGGCTGTTGTTCCTTGACTTTCTTTAGAGATCCCAGCCCAAAAGGCTGGCCATCGGCGTGGATCCGGCAACAATAGCCTGAAAACCCGCCCCCGGCATCGATTCCCATTGCGCTTTTTAAGTCGAAGACGAAATTTCGCAACTTTTTCCCGCAAACTTCATTTTGCGCCGGCCTGCCATGCCGCAACCGATGACCCATTCCCGGAGTCTTGGGATTGTCGCCCCAGGCGGCACGGCTTATTGTTGGCCTTGGGTATGAAGGGGAGTGGGACGATCGATGAGCAGGGTCAAAAGAATTGGTCTTGTCGCGCATGATGCGCGCAAGGCCGAGCTTCAGGATTGGGTCAAGACCAACGAGGCGAAGCTGGCCGGGCACCAGCTGTTCGCCACCGGCACCACCGGCGGCCTGTTGATGCGGGCCTGTCCGACGCTCAAAATCGAATGCTTGAAGTCGGGGCCGCTGGGAGGGGACCAGCAACTGGGCGCCATGATCGCCGAGGAACGGCTGGACATCCTGTTCTTCTTCATCGATCCGATGACCAGCCAGCCGCACGACGTCGACGTCAAGGCGCTGATGCGGATGTCCACCGTCTATAACATCGTGCTGGCGATGACCCGATCCACCGCGGACTTCGTCATCGCGAGCCCGCTGTTCGGCGATCCGGACTATCATTCGGCTCGCACCGACTACCAGAGCTATGTGCACCGTGCCCTGACGGATGCGCCCGGCCGCTGACCCGCTGCCCGCCCGTGGGCGGTCCAACAGATGGAAGATAAAGACATGAGCGAACAGCGTCTTGGGCAGAGCGCCGCAGCCGGACACACAACCCCGGACAGCATCAGCGCCGGGGAACGCATGTTTTATAAGCGCATCACCTTGTCGCAGTTCCTGATGGAAGGTCAGCGCCAGTTCAGCGGGTCGGGGGTCTTCACCTCGTTGCTGACCGACATCCGGACCACCTGCAAGATGATCTCGCACGAGGTCAACCGGGGTGCCATGGCCGGCAACCTGGGCGTCACGGGAACCGAGAACGTCCAGGGCGAACAGCAGAAGAAGCTGGACGTGTTGGCCAATGAGATCTTTCTGCACATGACGGCACAAAGCGGCAACTATGCCGCCATGGCCTCGGAAGAACTGGAGGACGTGCACACGGTGCACGGTTCCCATGGCCGCTATCTGCTGTTGTTCGATCCGTTGGACGGCTCGTCCAACATCGACATCAATATCGCGGTCGGCAGCATCTTCTCGATCCTGCGCATTCCCGACGGCGTCTCCAGCACGGCGGAAGACGTCTTCCTGCAGCCCGGCGTCAAGCAGGTGGCGGCCGGCTATGCCATCTATGGCTCGTCGACCATGCTGGTGCTGACCACCGGGCATGGGGTCAACGGATTCACCCTGGACCAGAACATCGGCGTTTTCGTCCTGACCCACCCCAATATGAAGATCCCCGAGGACGCCGGCGAATTCGCCATCAACGCCTCGCGCTCGCGCTTTTGGGAACCGCCGGTAAGGCGCTACATCGACGAATGCCTGGCCGGCAAGGACGGGCCGCGGGGCAAGGATTTCAACATGCGATGGGTGGCGGCAATGGTCGCCGAAGTGCACCGCATCCTGTGCCGGGGCGGCGTCTTCATGTATCCGCTGGACAATCGCAATGCCCCCCAGGGCGGCAAGCTGCGCCTGATGTACGAAGCCAATCCGATGGCCTTCATCGTCGAGCAGGCGGGGGGCCGGGCCATCACCGGCCGTCAGCGCATCCTCGAGGTGCAGCCCAAGAGCCTGCATCAGCGTGTCGGCGTGGTTTTGGGCTCAAAGAACGAGGTGGAGCGGATCCAGCGCTATCACCAGGAACATGATGCGGCCGGCGGCGGTTCCCTGGAACCGGAGGCGGTGCGGACCGACCGCTTCGGCGAGCTGACCGAATAGGGCGAGCTATTGCCCTGACGTCAACAGAAGAGCCCCCACCCCAGCCCTCCCCACAAGGGAGGAAGTCTTTGTATTCCTTAGCCCCTCCTTGATGGGGAGGGGTTGGGGTGGGGTCGGCGTCTCTCCAGTGGGTACGGGCGTCCCTGCCCGTACTTCGGCGAAGCCGAAATGGCTGACTTTCCGCAACGGTCAGGCGGGGGCGCCTGACCCACGTCGTTCGTTGTTCACGCCCTTTCCTGCCCGCCTCCGAAAGGATCCACCCCTTCCAGGAACAGGTCGGGCAGCAGGGGATTGCCTGGCACCACCGCATAGCCCGAGAAATCGGTCACGCCCTCTTCGGCGAGTATTTCCTCGTCCAGCAGGAAGTGCCCGGTACAGCTGCGGCTGTCGCGGCTCAAGAGGGCGTGGGCGGCATCGGCGACGATCTCAGGCCGGCGGCAATAGTCCGGCCGGACGGCATCGCCCAGCATGGCAATCGCCGCCGTGGCAATCACACTTTTCGGCCACAGGGCGTTGACGGCAATACCCGCCGCCTTCCACTCCTCGGCCAGCCCCAGCACACACATGCTCATGCCGAACTTGCTCATGGTGTAGGCCAGATGGGGGCCGAACCAGCGCGGGTCCAGCGACAGGGGCGGCGACAGCATCAGGATGTGGGGATTGGCCGCGGCCTTCAGATGGGGCAGACAGGCCTGGGAACACAGATAGGTTCCACGGACATTGACCCCCATCATCAGGTCGTAGCGTTTGACCGGGGTCTCCAGGGTCCCGGTCAGCGAGATGGCGCTGGCGTTGTTGACCAGGATGTCGATGCCGCCGAACCGCTCGACGGCCCGGGCCACCGCCCGGGCGATCTGATCGGGGTCGCGGATATCGACCTCGACCGGCAAAGCCTGGCCGCCGGCGGCAACGATCTCCTCGGCGGCGCTGAAAATGGTTCCGGGCAACTTCGGATTGGGTTCGGCGGTCTTGGCGGCGACAACGATATTGGCGCCGTCGGCGGCGGCTTTCAGCGCAATGGCCTTACCGATGCCGCGGCTGGCCCCGGTGATGAACAAGGTCTTGCCGGTCAACGAAGCCATGGATCTTGCTCCGGGATGGGGACGAGGAAACGGGGGCGCGCCGATACGACCGGCGCGCCCCCGGTTGGATCAGAACGACTCTTCGGCGAACTCCATCATGGAGGCGCCACCCGCCATGATCGCCGAGAACCGCGCCCCCGTGTCGGGCAACATGCGGTCCAGGAAGAAGCGGGCGGTCACCAGCTTGGCCCGGTAGAAGCCATCGGGGTCCTCGCCGGCCTCGACCTTGGGCAGGGCCACCTGGACCATCTTCACCCACATGTAGCCCAAGGCCACCAGCCCCAGCAGGCGCAAGTAATCGGTAGCGCCGGCCGCCGCCTCTTCCGGCTTGGAAAGGCCGACGCGAGCGATCTGGCCGGTGGCCTGCTGCAGGCGCACGAAGGCCTTGGCCAGCGGCTGGACATAAAGGCCCAGCTTTTCATCCTCGACCTTGGCGGCGATCAGGTCCGCCACCGGATGGAAGAAGCGACGCAGATAGCGGCCGGCATGGGCCGGCAGCTTGCGGCCGATCAGATCGAGGGCCTGGATGCCGTTGGTGCCCTCGTAGATCTGGGCGATGCGGGCGTCGCGAACGAACTGTTCCATGCCGTTGTCACGGATGAAGCCGTGTCCGCCCAGGACCTGCATGCCCATGTTGGCGGCCTCGAAGCCCATGTCGGTGAACAGCGCCTTGACCACTGGGGTCATCAGGGCGACCAGTTCCTCGGCTTCACCGCGGACCTCTGGATCGGCGCTCTGGTGCTCGACGTCAAGGGCGCGGGCCACCCACACCCCCAGCGCCCGGCATCCTTCGATGGTCGCCCGCATGGTGAGCAGCATGCGGCGGATATCGGGATGGACGATGATCGGGTCGGCCGGCTTGTCCGGATGCTTGGTCCCCGACAGCGCGCGGCCTTGCAGGCGTTCGCGGGCATAGGCCACCGCCCCCTGGTAGGAGGCTTCGGCCAGCCCCAGGCCCTGAATGCCGACCGCCAGACGCTCGGTGTTCATCATGGTGAACATGCCGCGCATGCCCTTGTTCAACTCGCCGACCAGCCAGCCGGTCGAGTCGTCGAAGTTCATCACGCAGGTGGCCGACGCCTTGATGCCCATCTTATGTTCGATGGAGCCGCAACTCACGCCGTTGGAACCGCCCAGGCTGCCATCCTCGTTGACCAGGACCTTCGGCACCAGGAACAGGCTGATGCCCTTGATGCCCTTCGGCGCATCGGGGGTCCGGGCCAGGACCAGATGGATGATGTTGTCGGTCAGGTCCTGGTCGCCGGCGGAAATGAAGATCTTGGTCCCGGTGACCTTGTAGCTGCCATCGGCCTGCGGGACCGCCTTGGTCCGGCACAGTCCCAGGTCGGTGCCGCAGTGGGGTTCGGTCAGGCACATGGTCCCCGCCCATTCGCCCGACACCATGTTGGGCAGATAGCGGGCCTTCAACTCCTCGGTGCCGTGGGCATGGATAGCCATGTAGGCGCCATGGGACAGGCCGGGATACATGCCGAACGACAGGTTGGACGAGCAGATCATCTCCTCGACCAGAGTATTGACCGACTTCGGCAGGCCCTGCCCGCCAAACTCCGGATCGCAGGCGATGCCGGTCCAGCCGCCTTCCCGGAACAGGGTATAGGCGTCCTTGAAACCGGTGGGCGTGCGCACGACGCCATTTTCGAGATGGCAGCCTTCCTCGTCACCGGTCCGATTGAGGGGCGCCAGAACCTCGCCGCAAACCTTCGCCGCCTCGTCAAGAACGGGATCGATCAGGTCGCGGCCGAACTCTTCGAAACCCGGCAAGGCAGTAAGGCCGTCGCCGTCGTGGAGTTCATAAAGAACAAAGCGCATGTCGCGCAATGGGGCCTGGTAGCTGGGCATGATGCATATTCCTTCGCTGTGGCTGCCGCACCGCACGGCCAGGGCGCCGCGATCGCGGCGTCCGGCGTGCGGCGGCCTGTCAGTTCCTGAGGGGCTTGCCGGTTTCGAGGATGCTCTCGATACGCGCCAGCGTGGCCGGATGACGCACCAGCTTCATGAACTGGCTGCGCTCGGCTTCGAGAAGCTCGGCCTCCTTCACCGGCTTGGTGACATCGGCTCCGTTGCCCGACAGGATCGCCGCCAGGGCTCCGGCCACCACCCGGTCGTGCTTGGTGGCCATGCCGCGGCGGTAGAAGCCTTCGACGGCCATTTCCAGGCCGACCCGGGCGCTTTCGCCGGGAAGGGTCAGCTCGACCGGCTGCGGCGGCTGGTAGTCCTTGGCCAGTTCCAGCGCGCGGGCCTTGGCGTCGGCCAGCAGGCGGTAGCGGTTCATGGTGATGCCGTCGGTGGGGCGCAGGAACAACAGGTCCTTGGCCTCGGCCGCCGACTTCGCCACGGTCGCCGTACTGATGGTCTCGAACACTTTGCCGATGGCCGGCATCGGCCCCTTGGGCATCTTCGGCGCCAGGCTCCAGCGGGTCAGCATTTCCTTGCAGCCGCCCCAGCCGGGGATCAGGCCGACACCGCATTCCACCAGGCCGACATAGGTCTCGGCATGGGCCTGCACCGCGTCGCAGTGCAGTAGGATCTCGCAACCACCGCCCAGGGCCAGGCCGGACGGCGCGCCAACCACCGGGAACGGCGAATATTTCAGCGACCGGTAAGTCTCCTGGCCGATCGCCACCAGCTGTTCGATCTGGTCCCAGGCGGCAATGTTGGCGGCGAAAATCGCCAGCCCCAGGTTGGCCCCGGCCGAGAAGTTGCTGCCTTCGTTATAGACCACCAGGGCTTTGAACTGCTTGGCGACGATTTTCAGGCTCTTGCCGAGAAGACCCATGGTATCGGGATCCAGCGCATTCATCTTGCTGGTGAATTCGAAGCAGGCCACCCCGTCGCCGATATCCCACAACGCCGCCGAACCGTTTTTCAGCACCGGCTCGCGCGTCAGCTTCAGATCGGCCAACCACAGCACGCCCTCGGGGCGGACGATGTCGTGATAGACCCCGTCGGTGCCGAGATACTGACGCGTTCCCTCTTCCACCCGGTAGAAGGGGCGATTCCCCACCTCGGTCAGCAAGGCGGGCACCGGCATGCCGTCGGCGGCCAGTTTCTCGGCCACCCAGGCGGCGCCCAACTGGTCGATCAGTTCGAAGGGACCCCATTTCCAGTTGTATCCCAGTCGCATCGCCTCATCGACCGACGCGACATCGCCGGCCGCCTCCGGCACCAGCGAGGCGGCATAGGACAGGGTCTGCCCCAGGACCCGCCAGGCATAGCGGCCGGCCTTGTCAGGCGAACTCAACAACGCCTTCAGGCTGCCCTTGGTGGTGGACAGGACCTCCAGATCCGGCTTGATCTGCTTGCGGTACTCGCCGGTGGACAGCGACATGGCCTCCTTGACCCGACCGCCGCCCGCCTTGTTGACGCGATAGAAGCCGCCCTTGCCTTTGCGCCCGGTGTAGCCGTCGGCGATCATGCGGGCCACCAGCGGCTGCTCGCGATGGACCGCGTGCAGGGGGTCGGTCTTGGGCAGCAGCCCGATCATGCTGCCCAGCACATGGGGCATCAGGTCCAGGCCGACCAGATCCATCAGGCCGAACACGCCGGTCTTGGGGATCCCCATCGGCTTGCCGATGACCGCGTCGGCCTCTTCCACCTCGAGGCCCAGGTCCATGGCTTCCGTCACCGCGGCCTGGATCCAGAACACCCCCAGGCGGTTGGCGATGAAGCCCGGCCGATCCTTGCAGGCAACCACGCTCTTGCCCAGGGCGATGTCGGCGAAGCGGCTGACCGCCTCGACCGCCTCGGGCCGGGTCGCCGGACCCGACACCACTTCAAGCAGCCGCATATAGCGCGGCGGATTGAAAAAGTGGGTAATGCAGAAATCGCGGGCGAAGCTGTCCGGAAGCCCGCCGGTCAGGCTGGCCAACGGAATGGTCGAGGTGTTGGACGACACCACCGATCCGGGCTTGCGCACCGCTTCGATCTTGGCATAGAGGGCCTGCTTGATGTCCAGGCGCTCGATAACCGCCTCGACGATCCAGTCGCATTCGCCCAACAGCCCCAGATGATCCTCGGTGTTGCCGGTGGTGACCAGCCGGGCCGCGGCCTTGCCCATGAAGGGGGCGGGATCGGCCTTCAGCATCTTGGCCACCGCCGTCTCGGCGATAATGCTGCGGTTGTCCGCCCCTTCCTTGACGATGTCGAGAAGGACGACGGGAATGCCGGCATTGGCCACCTGGGCGGCGATCCCCGCCCCCATGACCCCGGCGCCGATAACGGCGACTTTGCGGATTTCGCTCATCACATCGCCTCCAGAACGGTGGCGATGCCCTGACCGCCACCGATGCATTGGGTCGCCAGGCCATAGCGGCCGCCGGTCCGCTTCAGAAGCGACGCCGCCTTGCCGACGATACGGGCGCCGGTGGCACCCAGCGGGTGACCAAGGGCGATGGCGCCGCCGTCCAGGTTGATGCGGCCGACATCCAGACCCAGGTCGCGGATGCAGGCCAGGGACTGGGCGGCAAAGGCCTCGTTCAACTCGATCACGTCCAATTGCCCGACCGACAAGCCGGCCCGTTCCAGCGCCTTGGTGGTCGCCTTGACCGGCCCGATGCCCATGATTTCGGGCGCGCAGCCGGAAATGGCGATGCTCTTGATCTTGGCCAGCGGAGCCAGGCCATGCTTCTCGGCGTAATCCAGGCTGCAGACCAGAACTGCGGCGGCGCCGTCGGTCAGCGGCGAGGACGTGCCGGCGGTGACGGTGCCATTCTGGTCGAAGGCCGGCTTCAGTTCAGCCAGGCTTTCCGCGGTGGTGTCGGCGCGGACACAGCCGTCCACCTCGACGGTCTTGCCAGCCTGGACGATGGGAACGATCTCGTCCTTGAAGTTGCCGGCAGCCTGCGCGGCAGCGGCCTTCTGGTGGCTCCTGACGGCAAAGCTTTCCTGCTCGGCACGGCTGATCTCCCACTTGGCGGCGACATTCTCGGCGGTATCGCCCATGCCGATGTAGGCATTGGGCTGGCTGGCGTAGAGGCCGGGATGGGGCAGCGGATTGAAGCCCATGATCGGCACACGGGTCATGCTTTCGACGCCCGCACACAGGAACACCTCGCCCGCCCCCATCTGGATGGCGCCGGCGGCACTGTGCACCGACTGCATCGAAGAGCCGCAGAAACGGTTGATGGTCATCCCGCCGACCGACTGGGGCAGACCGGCCAGCATGCCGATCAGGCGCGCCACGTTCAGGCCCTGCTCGCCCTCGGGGAAGGCGCACCCCAGGATCAGATCCTCGATATCATCGACATTGACCCCGGTCCGCTTCACCAATTCACGGACCACCTGGGCGGCAAGCTCGTCGGGGCGGACTTTCACCAGGTCCCCCTTCTTGGCCGGAGCGAACGGCGAACGGGCGTAGCCCGCGATAACCACGGTCTTCATTGGCATGTCTCCATAGAGGACGAATTGCGGAAATGGCTGAACGGATGACGGCCGGCGCGGCGCCGGGCCGCCCGGTCGGAAGAAATGCGGGCAGAGATGACAGTCCGGGGAGACGGATCCCCCCTGCGGTCTCGGAGAAATCTCGACGGCCGCCCCGGGTTCTGCGACCCGTTGGGGCGGCCGCCGCCCTCAAGACCGATGGCAGACCATCCGGACCCATGGCGGAACGACCGCGACCAGGCGCGGGTCCTTGGGGCCGGAGCGGGACTCAGACGCTTTGGGTGCTTTTCAACTTGGCATCCAAGGCGTCCTCGGTCTGGCGTTCGATATCGAGCAGCTCGGCCAAGGTCTGTTCCACCGCCTGGCGTTGCTCCTCCAACAGGGTGATCCGCGATCTCACCTTGGTCGCCAGCATCTGCAGCTGCGGCACCTGAGTCGCGTCCACCACGTAAAGATCCAGGAATTCCTTGATATCGCGAAGGGTGAAGCCCAGTCGCTTGCCCCGCAGGATCAGGATCATGCGGGCCCGATCCCGATAGGAATAGACCCTGGTGTTGCCGGCGCGTTGCGGCGCGATCAGACCCTGGTCCTCGTAGAACCGAATGGTCCGGGGTGTCACGCCCAGATCGCGCGCCAGCTGGGTGATCGAATAGATTTTGTCCATGCCAACGCTCCTCATAAGCGTGCGAAAGGTAACGGGAAGAGCACAAATCTTCCCTATACGTCACCTTCCAGTCGAGCAAGATACCCATCGGTCGCACCGTTGGCAAAGCTGAATTGGTGTCGGTCTGTCGTTACGAAGCCGCTTCGAGCGAATTGCCGGCTGCAGCTTTCGCCTCTTCCTCGGCAATCAGTTCCTTCTTGGACAACTTGCCGACCATGGTCTTCGGCAAGACATCCCGGATCTCGATCAGCTTCGGCAGCTCGATTCGCGATACATAACCGGCCAGGAATTCCCGCAGTTCCTCGGGCGTCGCCTTCTGGCCATCGCGCAGGCGCACGAAGGCCTTGGGGGCTTGGCCGCGATAGGGATCGGGAACGGCGATCACCACCGTCTCGGCCACCGCCGGATGCTGGTAGAGCGCTTCCTCGATGACCCGCGGATAGATGTTGAAACCGCCGCTGATGATCACATCCTTGATGCGGTCGACGAGGAAGATGTACCCCTCTTCGTCCACATAGCCGATGTCGCCGGTGCGCAGAGCACCGTCGATGAACACCATGTCGGTCTCGCCCGGCTTTTGCCAATAGCCGGCCATGACCTGTGGTCCGCGCACGCAGATCTCGCCCTTGTCACCCTGGGGAAGAATCGTCGTTGGATCATGGGGGGCACGGATTTCCACCTTGGTTCCGGGCAAGGGAACACCGATCGAGCCGGTCTTGACGGCAGCGAGAGGATTGCAGGTCACCACCGGCGACGCTTCCGACAGGCCGTAGCCTTCGACAAGATGGCAGCCGGTCAGTTGCTCGAACCGGCTGCGCACCTCGATGGGCAGGGGAGCACCGCCCGACATGCAGAAGCGGATCGATGACAGGTCCCAGCCCCCCTTCTCGGCCGCGCCGTTGATCGCGGTGTAGATGGTGGGCACGCCCGGGAACAGAGTCGGACGCTTGCGGGCAATGCACTTCATGACCTGGTCCAGTTCGAAGCGCGGCAACAGGATCAGCTCGGCACCGATGGAAATGCCGACATTCATGGCCACCGTCATGGCAAAGACATGGAACAACGGCAGCACGCACAGCACCCGCTCCTGGCCACGCGCCATATCGGGCACCCAGCGGGTCACCTGGTCGGTATTGCCGGAAATGTTGCCATGGGTCAGCACGGCTCCCTTCGGCAGACCGGTGGTCCCGCCGGTATATTGCAGAACGGCGATATCGGTCAGCGGATCGATGTCGACCGGAACCAGCTTGCCATCGTTGGCCAGCAGCCGCTCGAAGGTGATATGGCGCAGGTCCGACGGGATGTCGGCCAGTTCGGAGCGCTTCAGGACCTGGAACAGCAGGCCCTGTACCGTCGGCAGGATGTCGGCCATCGGACAGATCACCACCTTTTCCAGGCAGGTGCTGTCCAGCATGGCGGCGACCTTCGGATAGATCTGCTTCAAGTCCAGGGTCACCATGATGGCGGCGCCGCTGTCCTTGATCTGGTGCGCAATTTCACGCTCGACGTAAAGCGGGTTGAAATTGACGACGGTACCGCCGGCCTTGAGGATTGCGTAATAGCAGATCACGAAGTAGGGGCTGTTGGGCAGGCACAAGCCCACCTTGACGCCCTTTTTCACCCCCAGCTGCTGGAAGCCGCGGGCCGCCAGATTAACCAGGCGCCCAAGCTCGCCATAAGTGGTCCG
>Ga0326727_10005677_pt1 | contig 35266 bp, 19 predicted proteins | sample MB2enrmetagenome_FD_207643 | JGI IMG/M metagenome (GOLD analysis project Ga0326727, IMG submission 207643) | Lab enriched peat soil microbial communities from McLean, Ithaca, NY, United States - MB29MY | ecosystem: Environmental > Terrestrial > Soil > Wetlands > Peat | place: USA: New York...
TGCTCGCGGGATTCGTGTTCGGCAACGTGCCTGTGAACGCGGGCATGCCCACCTGGCCGGGCGCCGAACCACTCGCGAAATTGGAAAGGTACATGACCGGATTCACGGCGTTAATCGAGCCAGATTGCCGGTGAACGGTAACACTGGAGTTGAACCCGAAGTACTGCTCTGGTCCCCACCCGCCTTCGATGGGAGGCTGATAGCTGATGCCGTACCCGCCGCGGAAGACCAGTTTATTGTTGATTTGGTAAGCCAGGCCCAAACGCGGCGCCCACCCCTTGAAATAATAATTCTGGAAATTAGAGCCCTTGCGGCAGCCGGAACAACTGCCCAGCCAGACCAGGGCGCCGGGAATGGTCGCGCCGCTGGGCAGCAGGTTCGCCACCGTGGGGTCAAATTGGGCCATGCGGTTGAAGGCTTCGGTCCTGGGGGTGGGAATCTCCCAGCGGACTCCGAGGTTGAAAGTGAGCTTGGAGGTGGCCCGCCAGTCATCCTGCGCGAAGAAGGCAAACACCCCCTGCCGGTAGCCCGGCTCGGTGGTGTAAATACTCTTGGTCGCACCGTCGGCGGCGCCCAAGAGGAAGCTGGCGAAAGCGTGCCCCGTGCTCCCGACGAACCCGGGAAGCGAAGTTTCCTGGCTGTTAAAGGCGAAGCTCCCGGACACGTTTCCAGGTTCGTAGTCGTTGGAGCGATAGCGGAGGTACGACCCGCCGAACTTCAGGCTGTGCTGGCCGCGCGTGGTGGAAAAGGTATCCTGGTAGAGGTAACTTTCCTCGGGATCTCTGGTGCCGCAACTGCTTCCGATCGAGGTCAGGAATGGGATGCTGTCTTTGCTCGCGAAACTCATGTGGGGAAGGCAATTATCGGGGACTCCTGGAATGTTCATCGCCGCCGTAAAGTTGCCGTCTGTCGAGTTGTGGTTGCTATCCGCGAACCGGTTGTAACCCAGCGAGAGGACGTTCACCGAGTGGTCGTTGAGCGTCCAGGTGTGCATGATGCGCAACTGCGGCCCGCCCACATCCTGCGTGTAGGCCCCGGTGAGGGGCTGGCTGGGCCAGGGCGCCCAACTGTCGGAACTGGGAGAATTGTGCCAGCGGTGCCGGATCGCCACGGTAAGAGAAACACTCAGTTTCTGCTGGGTGTTAAGCACCTGGTCCACTTTGGTGGTATAGGCGTCGCGCCTGAATACTGGGCAACAGGTGCCACCATAATGGGGAATGTTCAAGGTTAGGGAACTGTACTGGGGAGTCGGGAAGTACTGGAGCAGGGTGGAGGTGGCGCTGCTGAACTCTCCCGTCGGGATCTGGTTCAGGATACCACCGCTGGCAAAGGGATCGCGGATCACGGCATCCGCCCCGCTGTTGTTGGTTAATTTTGTGACAGGATCAACAGTGCCAGCGGGGACGAGTCGGGTGGTCGTGGGATCGTAAATCTCGTCTTTAAAGACCGCGCGTCCCAGCGCGTCCGTGCCCACCTGGCTGCCCAACCATGCATTGAAGTTTCCCTTGAGCATCGGGCTGGTCGGCACCGTAGTGAGGCCGCCGAACGCATATTGGCTATAGCGGTCTCCCTCGTAGTTGAAGAAGAAGAAGGTCTTGTTTTTCCGGATGGGACCGCCCAGGTTGGCGCCGAAGTTGTTTTCCTTATAGGTGCTCTTTGGCGAACCATAGGCGTTGTTCAGCAGGCCGTCGGCGTTGAACACGGGATTGACGTTGTATTCAAATCCGGCTCCGTGGAACTGGTTGCTGCCGGACTTAAGGGAAAAGTTGACAACGCCTCCGCCCGTTTCTCCGTACTCCGCGGAATAGTTGCTCAACTGCACCTTGAATTCACCGACGGAATCCGCCCCGGGCTGGAATTCGCCCATATTGTCCCAGTCGTAACGGGCGATGCTGGCGCCGTCGATGAGGATGAGGTGGCTGGAGTCTTGGCCACCGTTGATCGATTGCCTGCCATTCCAGTCCGGCGTGGTGCCGGGCATACTCTCCCAGACAAACGCGTCCAGGGGCCGCCCGCCGTCACTAAGAATGACCGGCAACGTCTGGAACTCTTGGGGGGTGATCGCCGTTCCCACTTCCGCCGTGGAGGTGGTCAGCAGCGGGGCCTCCGCGAGCACCGTGACGGATTGCGTGGCGCTGCCCACCTGGAGCGTTAAGTCAATAGTGACCACCTGGGCCACGGGCACCACAATGTCGGTGGCCACGGCAGCCTTGAAGCCTTCCTTGAGCGCTTCCACCTGGTATCGTCCCGGGGGGACAGGAACGCGGTATAAACCCGCGCTGGAACCCTTAACCACCGACTTGGTTCCAGAGTCCATGTTGGTAATGGTAATTTCTGCTTGCGGTACGACCGCACCAGAAGGGTCAAATATCGATCCGGTAAGGGCGCCCAACTGGCCTTGCGCGCATATAAACTTGGGCATGAGCATCAGCGCCAAACACAGGGCGATGATGCGAAAGGGCCTGTGCATAAAGATGCCTCCTTAGTTATCTCTGATTCCCAACCCGACGCTCGAAAGAAAAGCGGACGCCTAGGCAGCGCCCGAAATAGAATACCGACTACCAACTCAAGCGCCAGCACTTTACCTGCCAATCTTACGAATGCGTGCCTTCGTTTTTCTATTGTTATCGAATTTCTTTCACATTCTTTCGACTCGTTTGTTTGTAACGAGCAACAATCGCCTTGGGCGGATGGCCGCATGTTGACAAGATGTCATGTGAATTGCAAGTTCCGATATGCCGCGCCCGTCGGTCGACTAGGGACAAGGAATGACTGTGCGAATAATCACATCCAAGACCATGGGCCCTAAGTGAAATCGCGCAAATTCACGCGGCCACACGGGCCGCGCGAGCCACTTTGAGACCGGCACTGCCTCAATTCCAACTGGTGTTAGCCTTACACCGCCACGGCCAAGCCAGCTCACCGAGAAAGCCACTTACGATTGGTTTCGGGAACTCAAGCAACTGTGACAAATTGCCCGACAGATCACCCCGAACCGAACCTCGGAGTTGCGGAGAACGCCGGGCATTTGCGGAATATCCATAATGGGGTGATTGACCTTCCGTAACCAGTCCCTGCTTTCAGCGCTTGGAAACTAAATCGCCAAAAGCCGGCAGCAACTGGTATTTGTTTTCCCAGGTCGTGTACATGATGCCGGTGGCGCCGCGTGTGCGGTCGAGAGACTCCATCCAACCTTTGGGGTTTTCGAGGTCGTCGGCATCATAGTAACCCGCGCCCAGCGTCCGATATCCCAGCTTGGAGAAAAAATCGAGGCTCAGGTCGCGCTTCTCGTAGTACCAGCAGCCGATGACGAGGTCTTTCGGAATGTAATTCCACGTGCCGTGAAAACTGCCGTCGATGAGGAAGTATTTCTCCTGGGCGTTGTGGTTGGGATCGAACATGTCGGACCAGACGTAGACCTCCGCCTTGGGGTTTGCCGCTCGAATCATATCGTGCTGTCGTGTTACGCAATCACCGAGGATCTGGGCCATGGAGAGATGCCGGCGCCGGCAGGCTTCGCAGAAGCCGCCCACACGGACTTCATCCATGCTGAGAAAGTACTTTTTGGGTGCGAGATATTTTTCGATCAGCGGGATTTGCCGCTGCCAGATTTCGTAAACCGCGGGCTCCGACATGTCAATCGGGGTCTGATCGCGATAGATCGTGGTGCCGTGGTAATAGTCAATCCGCAGGCGGTCGCCTGTGTGGATGCGGCTGCCGGGCAGAAGCGAAATCGCCGGCCCCTCGTGGTCCCAACTGAAATCGAGCCGCGGGTCGGAAATCGCGGCATAGTCCCTGCCTTCCTCGTAAACCATGCCCGTTTTCTGATTGCGCACCTTCACCGGGGTCCCGGGGCGGCGCAGAACGTTGGTCAACCCAACTTCTTCGATGGCGACGTCGTCGACCCAAACCTTTCCGACTTTCCCGTCGGAAACACCCACGCGAAACTCCACATGGTCCGCGTACCAACTATTGAAGCCCCACGTCACCTCGTGCCACTCGCTGGTCTGGGGAAGGGGCGGCTCCATGTAACAAAGATCGCGGCCGTCGGGGGCGACGGCGAGCAGGTGGATCGCCATGTGCGGTCCGGCGTTCTCGGTCTTCACCCAGGCTCGCAGACGATAGCTGCGATAAGGGTGCACGGGCACCGACTGGGCGATGAATACCGCTCCTTCCTCCCCTCGGTAATCCTCGTCGGGACCGTAGGGGTTCTTTTCGTGTCCGACATCGAAACGCACGGAGGATTTGCCGGCGTGCCCAACGCCGGCGTCAAGCGTGGCCCGCGCCCCTCGCACTGTGAAGCCTGCCGGCAAGTCTCCCTGTTGCTGTTCGAAGCTGGCATTGGCAACCTTCACGGGCGGGTCCGCAACGAAATGCGCCTCATGCTCTCCGGCCACGAACAGCGCTCCGCGCACCGGCTGTCCCGCCGCCAGGTTCTTGTCATGCGACATCACCCCGCCTCCGTATCCGACGCCAAAACCAGTAGGAATGATCTCCACCCCGAGGTGGTCGCAGGTTTGCTTCAGCCGCTTAATGCGATTGAGAGCCTCAGGAGACTTCAAATCCATCGCGTCGAAGCCCGCCGACAGCAGCATGCCGTTGATGCCATGCTCGCTCGCCGTGCGCGCAATGCCTTCCACGCGCTCCAGCTCCTGATCACTATCGAAACCGGTGGAAACGTAAACCCAGCGGTCGCGATATTTATTGGGTTCGCTCCACATCACCGCCGTCATGGCAGCGAGGCAGGCCAGGACAGAGATAAGCGACCTTTTCATATTAATTCCCCTTCCATGAGTTCACCGCACCTCGATCGGTGCAAGGTCGTACCAGCCGTCGGGTTCGAGGCCCTCGATGGCGAGTTTGATGGCGGGTTGCCCCGTTCGCGGGTCGAGCAGCGCCAGGCGAAGGCGGTAGGTTCCCGGCTTCAGGCTTTCGGGAATATAAACAGTGCCATCGAATACAGCGTCACCGGGGAGCCACTTGCGGATGTCCACGGGCAACTGGATTTCTGCGTTGCTGCTGTCGGAATGCAGTTCCAACACCAGATCGTATGGGCGATAAACCGGTGCCACTCCCGCGTTCAGCCACCACATGTGGATCATTTGCATGCTGCCGGCAAACACCGAGCGTGGATACTCCAGCCGCCGCAGGATGAATCGGTACCCCATTTTCTTCTGAAATTCGTCGAAGGCGTATTTCCACTCTGGCGGAATCGCGGACGACTTGATGTTCACCGACGAGACGTGCCAACGCAGCGCCTGGGCGATGATGTAATCCAGGTCGTAGCCCTTTTCCTTCCAGCCGCCCGGCACCCAGCATGTCTCAAGTGAGACCGGACTGCGCTGCCACACATCCTGAATCCCCGCACGGACGATCTGCTGCGGATAAAAGTCCAACATGTGGCACCAGTGCGCCCCCGTGGTGCTGCGCATGTCACCCCAACAATCCAGCCGCCAGCCCGCGCCGTGCTCCGTTCCATACGCCAGAGCCTTCTCTTCATCAAAATTCATGAGCAGCGGCGTGTGCTTGAACGCCTCCAGCCAGATATCCACCAACGCTTTCTGCACCTCGAACGCTGGCATGTAGTCGCTCCAGCCTTCACCCCAATAGCCCACCGAGGAGATGTCCACGCTGTCCAAATCCGGATGCCCGTCGTAGCGTTCCCCTGCCGCGGCCACCACAGCTCCCCAATACTTCAGGTACAACGGGTCGGCGAAGTCCGGCTGCCAAATTTTCCCGTCCCGGTCAGTAACTTGGTTCGCTCGTCGCGCTCCTGACTTTTGGTACCACTCCGGCAGCGGATGCTTCTGGTCGTAGGGCATCAGCCGAATCGCCAGTGCCTGGTGGCGCGCCCGCGCTTCACGCAAAGCCTCATCCAGAATCTCCCAGTGGATTTTGCCTTGTTCCGGCTCGAGCGTCTCCCAGAACCAGCGGCAATATGCAATCGAGGATGCAGGGAAATCCATCGCGACGGCTGGGGGCGGCAGCTTCCCAAGCGGGCCTTCTTCCGACCAGCCGAGGCCGGGGTTGATCGCATCCCCGTTGAAGCGCTGGAATGTCTCGATCCCCATTCCCGGATTTACGAGCACGGTATCAATTTCCTTCGGACGGACGACGGCGGATTCCGTCTGCGCAGCAGCGTTCAGCGCGCAGACCAGGAGAAAAGAGACAACCAAAATCAGTCGACTTGACATGACAGTTCTCCGTTCCTTCAGAACCTTCAACGGATCTCGATCGGTGCAAGGTCGTACCAGCCGTCGGGTTGCAGGCCCTCGATGGCAAGCTTGATGGCCGGCCGCCCCGTTCGCAGATCGAGCAGCGCCACCCGCAGGCGGTAGCTTCCCGGTTTCATGCTCTCGGGAATATAAACGGTGCCATCAAATACGGCGTCGCCAGGCAGCCACTTGCGAACGTCCACCGGCAATTTGATTTCAGCGCCGCCGTTCTCAGAACGTAGTGACAATGCCAGATCGTAGGGCCGGTAAACCGGCGCCACTCCCGCGTTCAGCCACCACATGTGAAACGGTTGCAGGGTGCCGGCCAGGACAATTTTGGGGTACTCCAGCCGCCGCAGGATAAATCGATAACCCAGTTTTTTCTGAAACTCGTCAAAGAGCTTCTTCCACTCAAGCGGAATTGCCGTCGACTTGATGTTAACCGACGACACGTGCCAGCGCAGCGCTTGGGCAAGGATGTAATCCAGGTCATCGCCTTCCTTCTTCCAGCTACCCGGCACATCGCAGGTCTCGAGCGAGACGGGACTGCGCTGCCAGACGTTTTGTATTCCCGCACGAACGATCTGCTGAGGGTAAACATCCAACATCTCGGGAGGAAAGTAAGGATTTTCGGAGGAGGTTCGCATGTCCCCCCAGCAGTCCAGGCGCCAACCCGCTCCGTGCTTGGCTCCATACGTCAAGGCTTTTTCTTCATCAAAGTTCATCAGCAACGGTGTGCGCTTGAATGCTTCCAGCCAGATATCCACCAGCTTCTTCTGCACTTCGAACACCGGCATGTAAGGGCTCCAGCCCTCACCCCAATAGCCAACCGAAGAGATGTCCACACTGTCCAAATCCGGATGGCCGTCGTAGCGTTCCCCGGCCGCCGCCACCACCGCGCCCCAATACTTCAAGTACAACGGATCGGCGAAGTCGGGCTGCCAAATGTTCCCGTCCGTGTCAGAAGCTTGGTTCGCTCGCCGTGCCCCGCAGCTTCGATACCATTCCGGCAGCGGGTGTTCCTGGTCGTAGGGCATCAACCGAACCGCCAGCGCTTGATGGTGCGCGTGCGCCTGTCCCAGCGCCTGATCCACAATCTCCCAGCGCACGTGGCCTTGCTGCGGCTCCAGCGTCTCCCAGAACCAGCGGCAATAGGAAATCGAAGACGCAGGAAAATCCACGGCTCCTGCTGCTGGCGCCAACTTTCCAATCGGGCCTTCCTCCGACCAGCCGAGGCCGGGATTGATCGCATCCCCATTGAAGCGCTGGAAAGTCTCAATTCCCATGCCCGGATTCACTAACACTGTGTCAATTTCCTTGGGACGGATGACGGTGGTCTCCGTCTGCGCGCATGCATTAACCGCACATGCCAGCAATAAAAAGGGAACCAGAATCAGTCGCGATGACATCGTGGGTCTTCGCCTCCTCGGAGCATTCCCGGGCCTCCGCTCGCCCCTCTTGTTGCCCCGAAGCGCATACCTAAGGGCGCCATAGCAAGGTTCTTGTATCACACTGAAGGAAGGAGGGTCATGAAAAGTTTCTTTTGATTGCGATGCCTTGCGGTAGAATCCGAATTCCGCTTGGGGCCAACCGAAACCTGCGCCCGGTTGCTCAGATAACGACATGCCTCGCCGGAGGGCCCAGATGAATCGAACATTTTGCAGCGCAATACTGATAGGGGTTCTTGCCTTTGCCTTCCAGGTCATGCAAGCCCAAGCGCCGCTCACCCAAGCTGACCTCCGTGTAGTTCAAGATATTTCGCAAATGCGGCAGATGCTGCCAGCCTATTTGAACAACTTGGCACAAACCGCCACGGTCAAGCGATTGGCGCGCTTCAACCAAATCCAGACCCAAACCGACTTCCGCACCTGGCAGGAGGAAAACCGCCGGACCTTTTTAGATTTGATCGGGGGCTTGCCAACTGAGCGTTTGGCGCTGCACGCCCGCGTGACCGGGGAGATTTCGCGCGAGGGGTATGTCGTCCGTAAGGTCATTTTCGAGAGCCTGCCGGAGTATTACGTGACTGCAAATCTCTATCTCCCGACCATAGGTAAAAGACCGTTTCCCGCCGTTCTTACGCCGTGTGGGCATTCCCCGGCCGGGAAGGCCTATGACGTGTACCAGCATCTCTTCATCGGGCTCGTGAAGAGGGGGTACGTCGTCCTCAGCTACGATCCCATGGGGCAAGGCGAAAGGTATCAATACTGGAACTTTCTTCAGCGGGAGGCACTGTTGAAGGATCCCGACCACCAGCACGCCATGGCCGGTCTTCAGGAAATCCTGCTGGGACAAAACTTGGCCCGCTACTTCATCTGGGATGGGATCCGCGGCCTCGATTACCTCGCGAGTCTTCCCGAAGTGGATGCCTCGCGCCTCGGCGTGACCGGCAGCTCCGGGGGCGGCACGCTTACGACTTACATCTCCATGCTCGATCCACGCGTCAAGGCGGCCTCCATCGTCTGCTTCATAACTTCCCTGCCTGAGAAGATCGAAGCGCGCAGCTTGGATGCGGATGCCGATCCGGAGCAGGATATTCCAGGCCTCCTGGCTTCGGGCCTTGACCATACCGAATTCGTCGGGATGGTTGCTCCCCGGCCCGTGCTGATTGGAGCAGCCCGGCGCGACTTCTTCCCCATCGCAGGGACCCGCCGAACCTTCGCTGAGGTCCAATCTCTGTATCAGAAACTCGGCGTGCCCGAGCGCATCAAGATGGTGGAGTTTGATCACCGCCACATGTATAGCCAGCCGCTACGGGAAGCGACTTATGCCTGGTTCGACCACTGGCTGAAAGGCGTCGACTCTAACGCCCATGAGCCGGATATCGCCACGGAGAAGGATGCGACTCTGCAATGCACGCTGACCGGCCAAGTGATTACTTCTCTCGGCGGGAAGAGGGTTTACGACTTCAACCGGGCACAAGCGGAGCAAGAGTTGCGTCTGCTGGGTTCGCGGCGTCGCGCTGCGGACTTCCGTAAAACTCTTGCCGGGAAAATCCGCAGCCGCCTGGCGATGCCCGTTGACGTGCCAACGCCTGTAGTGAAGGTACTCGCGACAACCGAAGTGCGGGACTTGGTGATTGAAAAGTTGCTGCTTGAAACCGAGCCCGGCATCGAGGTTCCGACACGAGTGATCCACCGGAGGGGTTTACAAGGCAGAGTACGCACAGTGGTTTATCTGCGCGATCGCGCGGGGGAATCGGACCCCCCAGGCCTTTTCGCCGCACTTGCCGAGCGGGGTAGCGTGGTGGCGGTCGCTGACGTCCGCGGCTTTGGTGAGGCCTGGGCGCCTCGCGATGTGCACGAGCAGGAAGCAGATTACTTCCATCCGCGCGATGCGATGGATGCGGACTTTGCCTACGCCGCGTTCATTCTGAGTCGCCCGCTTCTTGGAATGCGTGTGGGCGATGCCCTTGGGGTGGTTCGCTATCTGCGCACGCGACCGGATGTTGATCCAAAGCGCGTGGCGATGGTGGGAAGAGGCTGGGCAGGAGTCACGGCACTCTTCGCCGCCTCTCTCGACGCGGAGATTTCGGCCACGGCCGTGGAAGCTGTGCCCGCGTCCTACGGCGCATTGGCGAAGGCGGAGCTCTACGAGCAGCCCGCTTACATTCTCTTGCCGGGGGTGCTCCAAGACTTCGATCTCACTGATGTTTTTGCCGCTCTCGCGCCACGGCCTCTGCTGGTGTTGAACCCGCAGGACCCTCTGACTCGGAAGATGGTCGAGCAAGAATCGTTCGCGGCCTTCGAGCCGGTTCGCACCGCGTATGAAGCGGCGAAGGCTTCTTCCGCATTCAGACTAAAGGTCGAGCCCATGGAAGCTGACGCGCCGAAAGTGCTGGAGGAATGGCTCCTCATCCCACTTCGCCACTGTTTGCCGAATGTAAGCATAGTTGGCCAGATGACAGCCCAGGGCGGCGCCAGAAAGCTCTCCGATATCTGGTCGACTGCCGACTTTGACGGCCCCGGCAACGGATGCTTCTCCCGGAACTTCCGGAAATAGTCCTCCCGCATCCCCTTTGGCCAGCCGAAAACTGAGTAACTCTCCGGCGCAGGCCGCCTATCTTGAGGCTAAAGGTTAGTACCGGACTGCTCAGTCCCCCTCAGAGCCAAAGCCCTAGGCAGGCATCGAAACGATGTCTCGTATGACCAGAGCGCCCTCCGTGCCGAAGATCGTCAAGTCGCTCGGGATGGAAATGACGAAAAAGACGGCTCCGACGGAGGCCGCTGGGCGTAGAATTGCTGCCGGCCAGGATGGCAAAACAGAAATCTTGGCTTAAGCAAGGAGGGATTATGTCCAAGCAGGAAATTTCCCGTCGCGAGTTCATGGGGCGCACCGTAAGGGGCGCGGCAGCGGCCAGCCTGGGAGTTGGTGCGCCGGCGCTTGGCCGGGTGGCGTCACCCAATGAAAAGATCACCGTGGGCGTGATCGGGGCCGGAATCCGCGGACTCGAAAACATGCAGAGCTTGTTGAAGGCGGGCGCGAATGTGGCCATGGTCTGTGACCTTTATGACGGCCACTTCCGTCGCGCGCAAGAGATCCAGGCCAATACGCCGACGACGCGCGACTATCACCAGGTGCTCGATCGCAAGGATATCGACGCTGTGTTGATTGCCACTTCCGACCACTGGCACAAGCCTATTGCCGTCGAGGCCATGAAAGCCGGCAAGGATGTGTACTGCGAAAAGCCCATGACGCATACCATTCCGGAAGCGCTGGAAATGGTGAACGTGTCAAAACAGACCGGGCGCGTGGTGCAAGTGGGCAGCCAGAGCCTCAGCATGCAGTCCACGGCTTGGGGCAAGCAGCACCTGGATGCGGGGGACATTGGCAAGGTCTTCATGGTGCAGTGCGAGATTTATAGGCCTGACCCAGTGGGCGCTTGGAAGTATCCGGTGCCGCCCGACGCCACGCCGCAGACGGTCGACTGGGAGCGTTACCTGGGCAGCGCACCCGAGCGGCCTTTCGACGCCGCCCGCTTCTTCCAGTTCCGCAACTGGTGGGACTACGGCACGGGCATTGCCGGCGACGAGTACGTCCACCTGCTCTCGCGTGTTCACTACTTGATGAACATCCAGTATCCCTTGAGCGCCGTCGCCAATGGCGGCATCTACAAGTGGACCGGCGACCGCGAAGTGCCCGACATCCACAACACTCTCTACGACTACGGCACTTTTCAGGTGGTGGTGATGGCTAATCTGATCTCCAACTGGGACGGCGGCGAAATTGTGCGCTTCATGGGCGACAAGGGTACAGTGGTGCTCACCGAAGAGTCCGCGCAGTTCAAGCCTTACGATGAGGATTGGGAGTTCGAGTATCCGCTGGAGTCCTGGCCCAAGGACACCAAAGATCCCTTCATCGCCGCGCACAAGGATGACCCGACCGCGGATGTGGGCACCTATAGGAAGCAACCGCAACGCCAGCCGCAGTCCATGCGGCAGACCGCCGAGGGCACCGAGGACCACATGCGCAACTGGTTCGAAGCCATCAGGACGCGCCAGCAGCCGATCGAAAACGTGGACTTCGGCTGCGGTACGGCGGTGGCGTGCCACATGGCCAATATCTCTTACCACGGAAAGCAGCGCGTGTTCTGGGACGCGGAGAAGGGGCAACTAACTGGCGAGACAGGCCCGGTCGATATGTACTGGCCGGGCGGCAAGAAGGCTGCGAGGCAACGCCGGCACCACGAGACACCGTCAAGCTGAGCGGAGCACGGAAGGGCTTCCGCTCCACTTACTCCTGCGGGCGCAGGTCCCTCCCTAACACTGTATTGATGTGTGATGTCGTGCAGGCCCTTCCAATCATGCGCCGATAGCCTGATTAGTTGTTCACCCGATACCCGCTCCCCCCTCATGAATGATCGGCCTCGGGGCGCGTTAACGGAGATACTTCAGGGTCTCATCAATCAGTCTTTGGGTGCCGGCGTAAGGCTCACCGTTGCCCTCCCATTCCATGGAGAAGTACCCGTGGTAACCTTGCGCCTTCGCGATCTCAAAACACTTGGCCACATCGACGGTGTGGAACCTCCCGCTGTCGTCGCCTTCTTCATCCTTCATATGCGCAATATTATAAGCGTGGTTGAACATGGCCTCCATGGCGCGATTGTTGAAGTCCTGGTCGTGGGTCATCATGGAATTGCAGAAATCCGGCAAAGCGTGCAGGTAGGGGTTGTTCACTTTCTCGATGACCTTCACAATGAAAAAGGGGTCTTCCGTGCGGTTGTCGTCGTTCTCCAGCGCCACGACGATGTTCTTGGCCGCGCCGTATTCGGCCAGTTGAGTAAGGCTCTGGGCGGCGCGCTCGACGTCGGGAGTCAGTTTGGCAGGGCCTTGAATATGTGTGCGGATGCTGGGCGAACCGATTTCGACAGCGATGTTTACCCATTTTTTGCCATTCTCCACCGCCACCTTGCGCCGGGTGGGGTCTGTGTCGTAGTAGCTAGCTTTCACGTCACAGGGGATATCCACCACGTGACAGTTGGCCTTTTCCACCGCCGCGCGAAGCTTCGTGAGGTAAACTGCGTCTGTCGAAGGAAAGTGCTGGTCCAGGGGTTCAATGTTGTGAACGCCAAAGCGCTTTACGACCATGGCAGGAAAATCGGTCAGGGTCATACCCGGCATCTTCGGATCGCGGGCCCACCTGTTGGCAGGAGACTCAATGAACATGCGGAAGGGCCAGGAGGCCACCGCGATGCGCTCCCGGGGCTGGGTGGGAAATGTCATTTGCGGCTCGGTGGCCATCCAGAGAGTATCATTCCAGGCCAGCGTGGCTGCGCCCGCAGCCAGACCCGAGTTCTTGAGAAACTGCCGTCGGGTGTTTTTGTCCATAAGCTCGTTACTCCTCAGCAAATCGTTCGTGCGAATGAATCCGCTCAGTGACGCGAACGAGGTGATACACCAGGATTTGCATCTTGCCATTCTGGCCGACAGCCATTCTACGCCCAACCACGTCCGTTGCCGCAGTGTTTGTTGCCAAAATCTCATGCGTGACAAAACAGCAGTGTCATCTTTGCTCACAACCTGGGCAATGCGCACGGAGCACTCGAAGGCACTCCGGCTGATTCTGAAACTTATAGACCGAAACGTGCTGTCTCTCGGAAAACTGTTGCTAAGCCCTTATGCCATCAGTGATTTTCAACCGATCGAATGCGTGGCGATCGGATTGGGAATGAAAAGTCGCCTTCCCATTGGCAACCCAGGCATTTGGCTGGATTCCGGCGCAGGATGGGGGTTCCAAATCCGGCAAAGTACTCCGCTAGCATAGTTTCCGAATACGTTGGCTTCCGACCGGAATCGCCGACGCCACCCTCGATGGCACCCGCAAAGCGGGCAATTACTTCGATTTCGGCAGGGTTTTCTTTGGCGAGTGATTTGTATTGATCGCCATCAGGTGGGGCTAAGGCACACCGGGAGATTAGCATAAACCCACGCAGGTGGCCGCCCGTGTCTTCGCAGCCGAACAAAGCCGCAGCAGCTTCTCCGCACGGTGCGGGCTTTAGCCGAGTGCCGTCCGCACGCCTACTCGGAGGAACCCAGGTCAAGGGCATAAACATCGGCATTCCTGCGAATCAGCACGGCGACGGGTTGGTCATGGGGATCGAGGCTGACCAGGCGAAAGCGGTTGACGTCCGCCCGCAGAACCTGTCGGCGCGTGGCCAACTTTTCCGGTTGGCCGGCCGGGACGGAGATTCTATAAATGGGTTGCTCGTCTCCCGCGGCCGCGTCCTGGTAAATCACTGACCGGCTGTCCTGCGACCACTGGGGAGAGTTGATGAAGGCGCCCTGCGCGAGCTGCGTCCATTTTTGGGAGCGAAAATCGAACAGCATCAGCTTGTGGAAGTCGTCCGACTGCGCCGCCACGTACCGGCCATCCGGCGACCAGGAGGGCGGGCCCAGATCTTCGCTGCCGGTTAATTCCGTAACGCGCTGGGTCGCGAGGTCGAGCATGCAAATGGCGGCACGGGTGGTGGCGCCCGCCTGATCCAGCCACGTGCGCTGGAACATCAGGGTGTTTCCGTCCGGCGACCAGTTGGGGACATCTTCTCCGGTGGGCTCCCTGGCCAGCAGGGTTTGCGGCGTGCCGCCCTCCGCTGAAATCAGGCAGATTTTGCCAGGCTTACCGGGCGGCAGGGCGTGGAACGCCAGTCGTTTCCCGTCGGGCGCCCATGCGAAGGCGAAGGCCTGAAGCGGGGGAAAAGTCAACTGCCTTCGCTCGCTGCCGTCAGATTTCATCTTCCAGAGGCAAAAGCCCGGCAAAGACGTATAGATCAGCCACTTCCGATCAGGCGACCAGCGAACAAAAACCGCCCCAATGCCCTCGAGAAGGGGAACAAACTGATGCAGGCCGGAATCGAAACGGACCAGCTCACGGTTCTGATTCTGGCCCACCGCCAAAAGCCGATTAGCGTCCGGATCGACAACAAAATTCAGAATGTCCAGGCTGGCGGCGTAGATTTCCACCGGTTCAGATTTCCCAAACTGCCCGAACTGCTTACCCTCCCGCAGCGCCCAAAGGCCGACCTTGGGGGAGAAAGCCTCCCGGAACACAAAATATTTTCCATCGGGCATCCAACCGCCGCAGCACTGACCCTCACCCCAGCGCGCATTCGCATCCTGGCGCTCGGGCAGAATGGGACGCAGGCCACTCCCATCGGACTGCACCTCCCACAGGGTACTGCCGCCGGTGGAGCGGTTGGTGCGCGTGAACCGCACCGCGTGGCCGTCGGGCGACCAGCTATCGATTTGTCCACCCTCGTCGGCCAGCTTCCGCACGTTGGATCCGTCGCCGTTCGCAAGGTAAAGGGTGCCGTCGTCCTCGCTGAAGGCAATTCGCTTGCCGCCGGGCGACCATTTAGCCGAGTGGGACAAAATGTTTCCAATGCGTCGCGGCGGACCACCCGCCAGCGGCAACGCCCACACCAGCCGCGCCCCGTCCGGTGCATCAAAGGTGTCGACCAAAAGTTCCGTCTTGGTGGGCGACATATCCAGAATTTCCACATTTCGGAAGGGAGTGGGAAAAGGCGTGGTCTCGCCCCCGCTTGCCGGAGCCTGCACGATGCTCATGCGGCCGTCCTGAGCCTGGCTGATATAGAGCCGCGCCCCATCCGTGGTGACACCGGTGGCCATGCCCGAATGCGTAAGCTGGACGACGTGGATGACCTTCGGCGCCGCCGGCCTGGAGTTCAGCATCAGCCAAGCCGCCATTCCGGCGGAGATCGTGATCAGTGCCCCTACGGCGAGGCGAACACCGAGCCGGGCGCCGCTCCCGAGCGCGGCATCACGGGCTGGCGGCCCCGGTGAGACGGCAGGGCTGATGCCTGGTGCTGCGGTGGGTTCGGCGGATTCCATCTTTTCCGCCTCCGCCGCCGCGCTGCCCGGTTCATTGGGTCGGGACGTCTGGCGCACGGGCGCCACAAAGCGATAGCCGCGTTTGGGCACGGTTTCAATGTATTTAGGACCCTCCGCGCCTTCCCCCAACTCTTTCCTCAGCAGGAAGATGTTGACGGTGAGGTTGCCTTCCTCCACAAACGTGTCCGGCCAGACGTGCTTCATCAGCTCGTCCTTGGTCACCACTCGCCCGTGGTTTTCCACCAGGGTTCGCAGCGTCTCAAACACTTTCAGGGTAAGGGGCACGCGCTCCGTGCCGCGATAGAGGACGCTGTCGCGAGGGTCCAGCCGGAATGGCCCGAACTCGTATAAATCGTTTGCGGACAATGACATAAAGCGTCCAATAATTCTTTAATATATTTTTAGGAAGTCCCAAAGGACATTCCCAGCCGCATCGAGTATGGTCGCGCCATGGGCGTCGAGCCGCGAGCGTTCCAGTGGAGCTTCTCGCGATCGATTATGTGTTGAAAGCTCGATTTTACAGCGGTACTTACGTGGCCGCAACAGTTCGTTGAGGGCGGTATTGTCTCGGTTTGATGACGTAGCGGCGAGTTTACCTCGCCATATGGCGGCGTAAAGCCGCGGGTTGCGACCACAAGACTGAGGATCCGACGAACGAACAAGGAGGATCGCAATGATTAGGAGCGCATCGTCCCCTCGGGTAAGCTTCTTACGCTTCCTGCTGTGCATGGGATTTGTGGGCTGCATCGTGATCTTTCTGAACGCGAACCGGGCAGAAGCGAGCACGATTAGCTACCCAGGAAACGGAGGTGCGGTCGGTACATGGGGCCCAAACCCATTAGGATATTCCAATGCATCGTATGGGATAATATTCACCGCCCCGCAGTCCTTTTTGGATGATTTTTCCCTGACCGTCGACAGCACTGACACTAATTTCCCATTCGTCAGTCAGGTCTACGCCTGGAATAATATTCTGGATACCACCACAGGTTCCGCGCTATACACCAGTGCGGAGCAATACACCACGTTAACGATGACGACTTACACGTGGTACCCGGATATTGCTTTGACACCCGGTAATGAATACATCGCGTTCGTCACCAATCAGCCATTGGGGGTCACGTTGGGAGGACTTGGAGATGGAGCGATGGAAAGGGGCGGCGCTCCATGGGCCGAAACCTTTGACTTTACCGACCCCCAGGGCGGCTATTGGTATAAAGAACCTACTGGCTTGGGCGAGTTCCACGCGGACTTTGGGGTGGCGCCCGTGCCCGAACCCGGCACTCTGCTCTTGCTGGGCAGCGGACTCGTAGGATTGCTCGCCTTTCGCGGGCGTCGTCGTCGATTGCTTTAGGAGGGTGCTCGATGCCATGTGGCTTGAAGTGTTTCTGTGTCGCACTACTGACCGTCGGCCTTTGGGGAGGGGCGGCTGCACTTGCCTTCGCGCAAAACGAAATCAAACCTTCCCGCATCGCAACCCCGGAAATCATCCAGATCACCCCGAACTCCGCCCCCATCGGAGCGACCAGTGAGCTGACCCTGACGGGCAAGAACTTTATAACCGGGTTGTATCTGGGTTTGGTTTGTTCGGGAACCGGCGTCACGGCGGACAGCGTCCAGGTGACATCGCCCGAACACGCCACAGCCCGGATAACTGTGCCTGAAAATGCACAAGAGGGGGTATGCCAACTTGCCCCGGCCAGCACGCACCCTGTCCCGTTCCGGCTTGTGGCTTCTGCGAATTCACCGATATTGCTGAAAGTCCACTTGGTGGGCGAAGGTGAATGCGACGCCCAGAAATTTTACGATATGTTTTCCAAGCAGGGTGGCCAGGGGCTGAACCTGCACAGCGAGGCCGAAAACAAGGGCCGCGACAAGGTTGGTACCGACCGGACCGGGCTGAGGGTGGATTCCACGGCCCTCAAGTACGTGGACAGTTATGGGGACGCCGTGTTCGAGGAGTCGGTCTCCGCCGTGAAATCAACGGCTATGATGACCGGCCGGGCTAAAATGAGTATTCCCGGCAGCAGTCAGACCATCCAGATACCCATGCAATGGTTCCGCATCACATTCAGCGACGGTAAGATTTACAATTTCGCCGACGCGGACAAGTACGAAACCCTCAAAAAGAAGCTGGGGAAGTGACAGGCTTACCAGGCGTGAATGCGGATCGACCCGCCGCTGGTGTGCAGACGCAATTCTTCTACCGTGATTACGGTCAACTACCCGGTAATCGTAATTGCCCGTCAAATGGTCTTCCATGTATGCGGTGAAGTATATCTTCCGCGCGACATCCGCGGCGGCGTAGCGAAGAGTTATTTTTCTCCGAGAAAAATTACTCTGCGGTACGCCTGAACCGTCCTCAGCCAGCCTTTTCGATGGTCAGCCATGTCGCGCCTTGTTTGGGGATGGTCAGGGTTACGTCGGCCTCACATCGGTGGTTCAGTGGGTACTGCCGCGGCTTGGCATCCTGCTCACGAATCACTGCGTTCTCGACCAGACCGGTGTAGTAGAGAGGCAGCGTGAGGGTTCGCGTAACTTCGGCGTCGAGGGGATTGTAAACCATTGCCAACCCCTTCACCGACAACTGTGAATTGACGTGCAGGATGGCGTCGATATCCCGGCCGTCCGCACGGCGGACGTGGATGATGTCGGATTCCAGGATGCCGCGGTGGGCTTTGTAGAAATCCACCCATTTCTTCACGACAGCCTTGGTCTCGTCTGTGTCGTAAAGCTGATAACCGCGGTAGGCGGCCTGCACGCCCGAGCCGAGTAGTTGGGTCAGGATCTGCGCGTAGACATCGAGGTGTTCATGCAACGGTTCAATCGTCGCGGCGGCGCCCCCTCCGTGATACTGCACCAGCGGTACATGCATCCACCCCATGCTGGGGGTCTTCTCCCACGTCCCGTCGAAGATATTCTGACGAGCGATGATGACCTGCTCGGCGCGCGGCAGTGACCAATCGGTTTCCCGGTAGCCCATCCCGGTTTTGTGGGTCCCATTCAGGAAGTACCAGTCCGGCACGAACAGAAAGACGCCTTGCGCGCGGCACCAGCGGTAGAACTGCACGATTTTGGTCCACTGCGTCCATTGCGAATCGAGCAAGTCGCGATGGCCGGGATGGCGGGTGGAGGCGCAAACGTCGCCCGGATACGAACCATCGTGTTCCAGCACGCCCATCCCGGTTTTTTCGATGAAGGCGTAGAGGTTTCGAAAGTAATCGATCCCCCAGGGACTTCCCAGGCAGGGGGAGTGTCCAAAAATCGCCCCTTCCGTCGTGCCCGTCTGGGGGTTGATGACATCACTCTGCGGACCTACATTGCGGCTGGCCAGCAGGGAGTAACCACCCAGGTAAATGCCTTTTCCCTTGGCGTATTCGATGAGCTCTTTGATCTGCTGAACATAATCCGCGTTCAAATCGGTGGGTTCGAAGTGGGACCCGAAAGACATCACCACCATCTCAAAACCGACTTCCGCCGCCTGGTCCACGGCGCTTCGAACCGCCTCGGGCTTGCTGCTGGTCACGTGCATGAAAATGGGATTCTCGGTCACCCAGGGACTGATGGTGCGATACATGCGCCGCAAGGCGAGGCCCGTGCGTTCGCGCTCGGTGCTGTCGTAAACCAATTCGAAGGTGCGATACGACTCGAAAGTTTCGCCGGGAAGAATATCCACTTCCGGACCGTCCGGCGGATGCACGTGGAGCAGGCAGGGGGTTTGGAGATCGTAACTCACCTGGGTGGTGTATTCCGGGTCTACATCCCAGTGCGCGGTGCGATTCGCGCCTTCCGCGTCGCTTCCGTTGAACTCATAGTCGGACTCAACGTGGATGTTCGGAAAGCGCCACGTACCGTCGCCGACGCCGGACCCGTACTCCACGGCGGCGAGGACTTCATTTACAAACCGGTTCAGCCGCATCCGTTTGCCGGACGAGTTTTGAATGGTGAGCCATTTCGAAAGCAGCGGGATTCCATCAAACATTTCATAATGTACGAAAACCGTAATGCCCCCGGTCCCCAAATCTCCGGGCTCAAAGCGCAAAGTGAGGGACGCTCCGGGAGGAGGCCACGGTTGGTCGCCGGAGAAGCGGGTACGTTTCCATGGAAAGCGCTCCTGGGTCTTGCCGATTCGGAACCCGGTGCAGCGAAAGGCTTTAGGGTCAGCGGACATTTGGTCCAGCCATTCGGGTTTCAGATAAGCACCGTCTTTTTGTCCGATCAGCCCTCCGATGGGGGTCTCAGCTTGCCAATCCAGTTTGACGTAAGCTTCCGGCTTCACCGCGCGCAGGATTGAGGCTCCGGTCATGAGGTTATCAAAGCCCACGGTGGCGGCATTCGGCCGCAAACGCCAAGTGCGCCGGATGAGGCCGTTGGTCATGGTAATTTCGTCCGCATGGCCGGTCCGATAGACGCTTGTCTTGATTGCAAAAGGTGTGACCAGCCAGTCGCGGGAAGGCGCCTTCAGGCGTTCCTCGTCGGCCTGCGTCACGAGGTATTCGCAATCGTCAAGCGGTGCAAAGTCCGCTGGCTCTTGCGCGCGCGCACCCAGAGCCAATCCTCCTGCCCAGGTCGCGCCCACGCCCGCAAGCGAGGTGGTGATGAATCGTCTTCTGTCCATTTGGAAAGGTCTCCTGAATCATGCCTCTCACGTTCTTGGGGAGAGGCCGATATCGAACGCGCGGTCCATCTTCCGGAGCAGATTTCTAATTTCAAGCCCGCCGCAAGCGGATCAGCCACGCATTCGCCGCGGGAATGGTGAATATCCCCGGGCAAAGCGGGGGGCTCTCCCAACGGATTAGCGCGGCCAGCGCTCTGGCAGCGGCGGAAACTTCGGAAACGGCCCATGGGGTTCCGCCTGATACCAATACGCCACCGAAGCGATATCATCCTCGAGGGGTTGGTATCGGTGATTCGGCCACCATCCCAGGGCCTGGATATCGACGCGCAGATCGTGCTTGAAGCTCACCGGATCCATGATGTGCCAGCGGTAGAGGCTCCACTTTCTCGGACCATTCTCCTCGTCCCGTTTGAGCGTATTGCCCACGTAGGGGGTGGAGAAGACCTCGGGAAAGCCGTAGCTGCCGCCAAAGTAATCCTCCGTGCCGGTGCCGCAAATGGTGGGGAACTCATGGTCGCCATCGAGATAGAACTTGACCTCACCTTCGCCGAACCAGCCATCGGATAGCTGCGCCCAGGCCAGAAAAGTCCCCACGTAGCGGCCATGGCCGCGAACGCCGTCCAGAATCGTGTGCAGGGGAGACGACCGCATGGTTGTTGCGCGCCGCCACTGGGCGTGAAAATAACCGACCTGTTCGGGAACCGCCGTTTTCATATAGTCAATTTGGTACGTCAAGAGACCCAGCGTCTTGGACAGTTCATTGGTGAAGGTTATTCTTGCGTGCCGTCGGAAAGGCATCGGCCAATAACAATTCAGGGCCGCGGTGGGATTGACGATGACCGGAAGCGAATTGACCGGCGCGAACCGGTCGTTCCCTACGGCGAAAAAATCCGTCATCGGAACTTCGATAGAGGGCGAATCCTCATGGTCCCAATAGAATCGGAGGACACACCCTCGCCCGGTGTTAACCCAGTTTGTCTCCGTGGCAATCCAGATATGTTCAATTACTCCCGGCCCCTCGACGTCCATCAGGGTGAGGGTCTCACCGGCTTTGGGCTTCACAAAAGGACTAACCTTCCAACCCTTGCCCAGGTCCTGCGCTGCCGCCGAAAACGGAAGGTTGGGATCATTGGGATCAGGCGTGGCACGCGCCCCCATGCCCTTTTCGCCCGTGGGATTTTCCGGCGAGACTTGGCGGCTTTCCGCGTCGATCAGAACCGGCAGCGTCCCCAGGCCAGGGTTGAGCCAGGGAGTCTGCATGAGGTCGGGGCGGGCGAACGAATTCGGCGACCCCGCTAACGACAAGCCTGACGCAGCCCCCAGCGTTTTTAGAAATCCACTTCGCGTAATCTTGCGCATGATGCCTCCTATGCCTCGTAGGGGCGGGCCTTGTGCCCGCCCTCCGCGCCGGCATGGCCGACGCGCCAGGGCGCCCACCAGGGGCGCCCCTTCGATAACCGCGGTCCTTTGACTCGCCCTATCGGTTTTCAAATTCCCGCACACCGAACGCGCAATTATAGTCGTGTAACTCCCCGGCACGCGCCTATATTTCCGGGCAGAACCGATCGTTCTGGATTTCCATTTCGACCCTCCGGATAATCACCGCGCTGAGAAATCACCACTAAACAGATGGACGTTTTGGCGCTGGGCGGCCATTCGCGGGCCACAAGGTATGGATTCGATGCTCCGTATACGATTACCGCGCTCCGCAGGCTTGACGCGCCCCATCCGACGTGTTACTCCTTGTGGGCTTTCGTAGCCGGCACGCTCGAGCGAAAAGGCGAGGAACATACTTATGCTGCACGATCCCAGTCATCATCCCGCTCTACCCGTGGCGGAAGAAGTCAAACTCACGCCCAAAGACAGAGACATCCTACGCCGCCTGGCCGGAGAATTGGCGGAGGTGGCTGCGCTGCCGGTCCATCGGGAGAAAGCGCGGCTCTGGCAGAAGCTGAACGACCGCGAGTCCGAGCGCCCCATGGTCTGGATCAACGAAATCTGCTGGCATGAAATGGACGTGGACGGCGAGTTGACGCTGCTAACCGAACACACCTGGGCGCAGGAGCAGGAGCGGGAATTGCGGCGCACCCTCTACCAGTGGCGGCACCTGCCGGGCGACATGATCGTCAGCGACTTCCTCACCTGCCCGCTGGCCATGCACTCCTCCGACTTCGGAATCATCGAGGATGTGGATATCGCCACCACGGATCCCGCCGCCGAAATCGTGTCGCGCCATTTCCATATTCAGATCCGCGATTTCCCCGACCTCGAAAAGATCAAGATGCCGGTGGTCACCCACAACGAACTGGCAACGGAGCTTTACTACCGGGCCATGTGCGAAGTCTATTGCGGCATCATGCCGGTGAAGAAAATGGGGCAGACGCACATCTGGTTTACCCCGTGGGATTACCTCATCCGCTGGTGGGGCGTGCAGGAAGCCATGCTCGACTTCGTGGAACGGCCTGACTTGGTGCATGCTGCGGTGGAGCGCATGGTGGATGCCTGGATGACCGAGCTCGATCAATTCGTGGAACTCAACCTGCTCGCGCTGGATTGCAATAATACCCGCATCGGATCGGGCGGGTACGGTTACACCAAGTCACTGCCGGGAACTGCCTTCGACCCGGGCCACGTGAAGCCGCACAACATGTGGGGGTGTTCGAACGCGCAGATTTTTTCCGACGTCTCACCCGAGATGCAGTGGGAGTTCGCCATCAAACACGACCTGCGCTGGCTGGAGCGTTGGGGAATGGTCTACTACGGCTGCTGCGAACCCCTGGACCGTAAAATCGAAGTGCTGCGCCGGATTCCAAACCTGCGCAAGATTTCAGCGAGTTATTGGAACAACACCGAGCGCCTGGTGGACAAGGTCGGAGACACTTATATCCTCAGCCACAAACCGACTCCGGCGATCTTTGCGCGCGATCACTGGGACCCGGACGGGGCGCGGGAAGAACTTCGCACCTTCCTCACCAAGACGGGCGGCCGATGCCACGTGGAGTTGATCATGAAAGACATTTCCACGGTGCGCTACGGGCCGAAGAAACTATGGGAGTGGGCAAAGATCGCGAGCGAAGTGGCGGAAGAGTTCGCGCGCTAAGGAGGAATTGCCACACCCGCACGGTAAGTGGTACATTCTCAAGAACGCGCCTGTAGCTCAGTTGGACAGAGCGGCAGACTTCGAATCTGAAGCAAAATCTATATCTTGTTGGTTCGCTTAGCTTTTCCTTGCAGCTTAGACCACGGTTTTGCTCGGTATTCGGGCCTTAATGGACGCGATTTGGGCGCGAGTTTCCGCGCCATGGTTGAGTACTGTTATTCGCCACAGTTCCGTCGGCTTGGAAATCAACATTGGAGCGTGTACGAGAATTCTGTCGGCCATAATTTTGCCATCACGATCCACCTGTTCCGACGTTGGTTCGGGGCATTCCCGTTCTCTCCTACGGATAATGGTACCTCAAGCGAGCCAATCGCATCACGTCACACGCGCACCGTTCGCTGACGATTTATCCGCGGCAAAGATAATCAAACCCACGACGTCCGGGTTGGGAAATTGTAGGTAGATTGAAAATACATACCATAGCGTCTATGCCATCCAATTTCGGCGATAGAATCGCACCTTTTTCCGCGGCGGGCCCCAATTCTCTTGTTAATGGAACAGAAATGGAGCACATCCGGCCAGTCTCAAAGAAGTCCTCTTCACCACCCGACGACTAGCATTTTAAGCTTGGCGTAGCGATTCCTTAATCGCCGATAACCATGCGGGGCAACGAGTCAGCGAGTCATCACATCATAGAGACCGTTGGCTTTCCTCGGCTCGTCTCATGCTCGTCGGTTCTGTCTGGGCTGATATCGTTGCCGACTACTATCGCTCGGCCCCATCCCGACAGCCTGCCATTGGCCTTTCGTTTTCACGCGGCGACAACTCCAACATTGGGGCAAAAGGCTTGGGCCAGTGGCGATTGATTCGCAGATCAGCGTTTCCGTTCCTACCGACGTCGTGTTTTCTTTGCCTTGCAGCGAGACCAGTTGAGTTTTGTGTGCACCCTGTGTGCGGTGCATCGCCTCATCAACACCAGGAAAGCAAACTTCGTTTTGGACTCCCCACACACCGACCCCCAACTTGGCCAGTAACTCCGCTGGTCATCGGAGCGGGGCAGCACGCCAATGTTTGCCCGCACTGTCGCCAAAGCTGCTCCTATGGCTTGCATGCCCGATTACGAACTGCTGCGCCCAGAGCTGGTTGCAGGCAAGCCGTTCCCTCAGCCCGTACCGCTCGCGCGCATGCTCCACCGTTCGAGGCTTAGAAGTTTCCCTGCACCACATCATGCAGAACCTGTTTTTCCGCAGAAAGTTCTGCTACCAGCCGCATCAATCGGCCATTCTCTTTTTCCAGTTCCTCCAGCCGCCAATTTTCCTGGCCAACCACGTGAGAATTGCAAGGGGCGTCGGCGCATGCTATCGTCACCCCCTTGATGTTGCCTGGAGCACTGGTCCGAAGCCGACTTTCCGATCTCTCGGGAGGTTTTGATGAGAGCCGAGCGCATGCTGGCATCTATCTTAGTACTCCTTCTCGCCACCATATCGGTGTCGCACGCGCGCGCCGCCGACATTGCCAAGCCCACCGTCGATCTTTCTATTTACGGACACGTGAGTTCGGTCGTCTGGATCGCGAAGGATCTCGACCCGGTCGTGGATTATTGGGAAGAGCTGGGCCTGAAAAATATTCAACGGACAAAGGTAAGGGAATTCACCGATCTCATTTACAGAGGCAAGCCCGCTCCCACCATGGCCAGATCTGCATTAGGCCACGTTGGAGGTGTATCGATCGAGTGGATTCAGCCCGTGACTGGAAATAATCTCTACACGGAGTTCCTGAAGCGGCATGGCGACGGCGCCCTCGCACTGGGTTATGCTGTGAAGAGCTATCAGGAACTCGAACAGCAGATTCAATATTTCCGGTCTAAAGGCGTGACGGTGGTGCAGCGCACCCAATGGAAGGGAACGAAAGGGACGGGCCATGGCGCTTACCTCGACACCGCAGCGAAGGGCGGCGGGCTTACCATCGCGGTTTATTACGATCCTGACCGCCCCGCGACCGACGCGCCGGGCACCCAAGGGAACGACGCCCCCTTCTCTAAATTCAACCACTACGCCTTCGTGGTCCGCAACGTCCGGAAGGTCGGAGATTACTGGCAAGACCTTGGGTTCGGCGGCATGCAGTTGGTTCACACCGTCAGCGTCAACCGTTTCTTCCGCGGGCAACCGGGAAAATTCGAAATGGATCTGGGCTGGGTGCGATACGGAGATGCGCCCTTTGAGTGGATTGAATCAACGCAGGGGCCCAATGTTTACGAGGAGTACCTCCAGGAGCACGGCGAGGGGTTCCACCACGTGGGAGTCAACGTGGAGGACCTGGACGCCGCCGCAAAGCTTTTCGCGGGCAGAGGCGCGCCATGCACCATGGGGGGTGGCTGGGACACACCCCAGAGCAAAGGTCGTTTCGCTTACCTGGATACCGACCCCCATGGTGGAGTTACCCTCGAACTCCTATGGAACCAGCCGATGCCCTGGTGAACCGCCCGGTGCGGAAATGCCGCGTTACTCACACAGTACAAGGAGGAATTTGTGTCCAATCTCACTCGCCGTCAACTCATCCAGTCAGGTCTCGCCGTCTCTGCCAGCTCAATTCTCTCTGCCAAGCCCGGTCCAGCAAAGTCGATGAACGCAGCTTCCCCGGCTCTTCTTGTCGCGCCCGCTGAAGACACGGACAAAGCGCCGACCCGGGAGCGACTCCGGATGGATACCAACTGGAAGTTTGCCCTCGGTAATGCCAACGACCCCCTCCGCGACTTTCAGTACGGGAAGCTTGATCGTGAACGCACCTTCGCCAAATCCGGCAGGATTGCCCAGGCGAGGGAAAAGTTTGACGACACCTCCTGGCGGACCGTCGATCTGCCCCACGATTGGGCCGTCGAGCTCCCCTTCATCGCCACTCCGCCCGCCCCGGAAGAAGGCGGCAAGCCTCTCGGCCGCGAATTCCCGGAGACGAGCGTGGGATGGTACCGCAAGACCTTTGGTCTCTCCGCCACCAACGAAGGCAAACGCGTCCAGCTTGAATTCGACGGCATCTACCGCAACGCCACCGTCTTTCTCAACGGGCACTACCTCGGCACCAATTTCAGCGGATACGCTCCCTTTGTTCTCGACATCACGGACTGGGTCAACATCGGCAAGCCCAACACGCTGGCCATTCGCGTTGACGCCACGCTTGGCGACGGATGGTTCTACGAGGGCGCAGGTATTTACCGTCACGTTTGGCTCATCAAGAGCCACCCCACGCATCTCGTCGAGTGGGGTACTTATGTGCGCCCGGTGTTGAAAGGAGGCGTGGCCCAGGTCGGGATCGGTTCTGAGGTTAAGAACGATAGCGACCAACCCCAACGGGTCCACGTCGAGTGGCAACTGCTTGACCCGGCCGGCGCCATGGCCGCTACCGCGCGTTCGGCAGAATTCCAGCTTCCCGCGTGGAGCATGCACAGGTTCGAAGGCGAGGCCGCGATTGGCAATCCGCGGCTCTGGTCCGTGGAAACGCCTGCTTTGTATCGGGCCATCGCCACCGTTCGGTCAGGAAATACGGCGCTCGACAGAGATCATACCTCCTTTGGCATCCGCACCGTCCGCTTCGATGCGGACAAGGGCTTCTTCCTGAACGGCAAGTCCGTCAAAATCAAAGGCACTTGCTGCCACCAGGACCACGCCGGGGTGGGCGCGGCGCTTCCCGATCGCATTCAGTACTACCGCATCGAACGCCTCAAGTCGATGGGCTCGAACGGCCTGCGCACCTCGCACAATCCGCCCACCCCCGAACTTATGGACGCCACCGACTCACTGGGCATGCTCGTCATGTGCGAAACGCGCATGATGGATTCCAGCCCGGAAGGCCTCAGCCAGCTCGAGCGCATGATTCGCCGCTTCCGGAACCATCCCTCCATTGTCATCTGGTCGCTGGGTAATGAGGAGCCCGAGCAAGGGACCGAGCGCGGCGTGCGCATCGTTTCCACCATGAAAAGGCTGGCGCGTCAACTCGACCCCACCCGTCCTTGCACGGTCGCCATGAACGGGGCGGTCGGCACCGGCATTTCGCACGTCGTCGACGTTCAGGGCTTCAACTATGGGGAGCCCACCGTCGACCCGTTCCACGCGAAGTTTCCACACCAGCCCTGCATCGGCAGCGAAACGGCCAGCACCGTTTGCACGCGCGGCATCTATGAAATCGACAAGGAAGCAGGATACGTCACCGCCTACGACGTCACCGCGCCCCCCTGGGCCACGCTCGCGCAGAAGTGGTGGACCTTCTACGACCAGCGCGAATTCCTGGCCGGCGGCTTCGCCTGGACGGGGTTCGATTACCGCGGCGAGCCGACGCCCTATAGCTGGCCATGCGTCAGTTCGCACTTTGGCATCATGGACACCTGCGGATTCCCCAAGGACAACTACTATTACTACCAGGCTTGGTGGGGCAACGAACCTGTTCTGCACCTCTTTCCGCACTGGAATTGGCCCGCCGACAAACAGGGACAGGAGATCAGCGTCTGGTGCCATACCAACCTTGAATCCGTCGAACTCTTCCTTAATGGTGAAAGCCAGGGCGCGCAGAAGGTCTCCCGCAACACGCACGTCGAATGGAAAGTGAAGTACCAGCCCGGGGCCATCGAAGTGCGCGGGAGCAAGGATGGCCGGGTTGTCATGACGGCAAAACGCGAGACCACCGGCGCGGCGGCGAAGATTGCCCTGCGCCCTGACCGCTCACAGATCAGCGCCGATGGAGAAGACGTCGCCATGGTTACGGTGGAAGTCCAGGACGCACAGGGCCGCTACATGCCCATTGCCTCGAACGAGGTCACCTTTCAGATTGACGGCCCCGGCAAACTCATCGGCGTCGGCAACGGAAATCCCAGCAGCCACGAGTCCGACAAGGCAGATCATCGAAAGGTGTTCAATGGTTGGGCCCAGGCCATCGTGCAATCGCTCCAGGACCCCGGAACCATCACGGTGCAGGCCACCTCGCCGGGCCTCGAAAGCGCGTCCATCACCATCACGGCAAGAGTTGCAAACCTGCGTCTGCTCTCGGCTAGCCCGTTGGGAGCCCCCCCGGTTCTGCCGGGGAGGTAGCAAGGGTTCGGGCTTGCTCTTAGATCTGCATCCCTGTCCCAAAGGGAGCGGCGGATCTCAGGGAACTAGCGGGGTTCTTCATCAAAAGGTAGGTTCGGAAGGTCAGAGCGCGCACTCTCGGGTACTCAGTTGGCAACCACCCGCACGGCGACAAGGGAGACTTTTCCCGGCACGGAATTTTCCACGGTCGTTTCGAGGAGAGCCTGAAAGTAGGGGGGAGGCGTCTGCCGGTCGGGCGAGAGGGCCACCAGCGCTTTGCGGAGTTCCGGCAGCCTTTCCGCGCTGGTTATATACTCGATGGCGGCCTGTGAACCCTGCGTGTAAATGCCATAGACCAGCAAAATCCGGTTTTCTTTCTTCTCGTTCGGCAACATCAGAATCAGCGCGTAGTCGCGGGTCAATTGGTTGGTGACCGGATCAAACTCCGGGCGATAGACAGCCTTCTCGCCCGGGTGCGGCCGGTTGTTCAGGATGACTCCGGCTTGAAACAGGAAGCCCTCGGGATTCAGGAACACCCTGCCACTCCAGGACTGATTGCCGCCCAGCAAGATCGCATTGCCCTGTTTGATTTCCTCGAAATTCACCAGGCGTGACTGTTGCAGGTGAAATTTCTGGCCGACGCGCGAGAACAGCTCGAAAAAATCCAGCAGTCCTAAAGTCTCGCCGACGGCAGTAAAATCGGTCGTGCTGGGAACGAACAGGAATCTCTTGAGTTCGTGGAAATGTATGGTGTCGCGAAATTCCGGGAGCTCCTGCTTGGGTATTTCGTAACTATGCGCCAGGGTCTGGGCCGTATCTCCGTTGTGAGCGGCGCGCAGCACAGGATGGTTCGGAATGATAATGATGGGGGGATCGGCGGGTGGCAGAAAAGGCCTCCAGAACCATTCCAGCTCTTCCGGCAGTTTCGGAACGGCTTGCTGGGGCGGTGCGATCGTTCCCATCCGCACTCGATCCCGGATGAGCATTATGGATATTCCGACAATAACCGCAAATAGCCCGAAAATGACGGGGTACTGCCATCGCCTGTTTCCGGACAAAATGTCGGAATGTGTCGTTCCTTGGGCGGCCTGGGGAGCTTCTTCCGGCGATGTAACTTTGGAGAAGGTGGGCACGTAATGGCCTGCGGGCAGGTCGATTCGCCACGGGTTGGTCCTGCCATCTTGCTCGTAATAATTTTTTAGAGCGCGGCGTATCTCGTGCGCCTGCACACGCACGATAGGATCTTGTTGAGGATTGAAATCTCCGCCCCGATCATAAACCTCCATCCCAATGAGAAGCTCGTTCAGCTTTTCCCCGTTTCCGAGCAAAGTCTGTTCGGCAACAAACTCCAGAAAGCGGCTCTTCTTCGGAGCGTTGGCAAAGTGTTGACTTTGCAAGACTCTCCGCAGCTCATCTCTCTTCTCGAAGATAGAGGCAGGTTCGGCGGCGGGTTTGGAATGGTTGGACATATCCCCTCGCGGGAGCAGGATGGTTACAAAAGCCAACCCTCTTAGGAGCGGCAACGAGCACTCAAGCTTGCGGGATAGTAACACTCGTCCAGCATCAGGTCAAACCTTCCGTTCGTTGGGCCGCTCGGGACAATTAACGGTTATCGGTACGGTTATTTCCATTGGTTTGGGGGCAAGAAATGTTACGGGCGGAGGTCAATTTGCCAGATAAAGGTGTCGCTTTCAGTACATAAGGGGTTTATCTATCTCTTTGGGAATATAGGAACTGACAATACGTCCAAAAGTGACCCAGGCCAATCCCGACCATTCAACCCCATTCGGACAATTTCTCCGAGTTCGCTCCTCTTGAGGTTCATCATGCCTTGAGTTAACTGCCTCAGTAACCGTCGTTACGTAGAATATCAATTCTTAGCTCGTTATAAGAGAACTCCTACGCTGGGGATGCGTGGACGGAGCAGTGCCATCATGTTCTTCGCACGCCAGGGACAAACTGGCCCATTGGGCACAAGGCAGAGTTCTTCTGCGCCGACACTGCGTGTAATCTCCCCGTGGCGAATGGCTTCCGTCTTGCTCACCATACTGTGTCTGCCTCTGCTTGCTGCGACGCCGGTGGGGAACCTCGAATTGAGCGTCACCAAGCAATTCGACGAGCCGATTCTTACGATTTACTCCGCCGGGGCAGCGGGCAATAAGTACGGGTTTGAAGGTGGTAGGGTGCTCAAACTGCAAGGCACTTATCACCTTTTCACTTCCGAAATGGTCGGCGACCCGCACTGGGTGAAAATGCGGCTGGCGCACTGGACCAGCCACGACCGCCTACATTGGGAGCGTGTCACGACCCTGTTTGAATCGAGCGGAGACTTCACGGGCAAGGACCCGCGCGCCGCCCTATGGGCGCCGATGCCCATTTATGATCAGGCGGAACGGCTGTGGAACCTCTTCTATGTGGCCTACCAGTGCGCCCCGGACGCCCCGGGGAAATGGTTGACCAACCATGAGGGACGGATTTGGCGCGCCGTCTCCAAGGTCAAGGGCCCCAAAGGAATCGATGGACCTTACGAGGACGTGGGCATCATCCTTCAGCGGGGAAAGGACTCCGACCCTTGGGAAGGATTGCAGGGGACCGATTCGTTTTATCCCTACCGAGTAGGCGACAAATGGTACGCCTTTTATGGCACCGCCCATACGGAAGCGCTGCCGATTCGTAGCTGGCAAGTGGGGCTGGCTTGCGCGCCGAAGTTGGCGGGCCCGTGGAAGCGCTGCAGCCAGATGAATCCGCTGAAGATTGAAAAGGTCTTCATTGAAAACCCTGTCGTCACCCAGCTTACGGACGGAACTTACGTTGCCGTCTACGATACCAACGCGGAGCGCGCCGTGGGTGTCACGTTTTCCGCGGACGGGATCCACTGGACGCCGGGGAAAGAACTCATCGTGCAAAAAGGCAAAGGTATTTGGGCGAGTGAAATTCGCACTCCTTTGGGACTGATCCCCGAGGGAACAGATTCATTCACGCTCTTTTATACGGCCAATCAAGACATGCTCGGTATTCCGCCCGACGCCCACGGAATCAAACTGGCGCCGGGGGCGATGGGCCTGGTAACCGTTAAGCTGGAACGCTCCAGCACGCAAGCTCGAAACCAGGACCCCAGTAAGCTGGCCAAAGTTTCGTACGGAAAGAATTGACATGTCCGTTCTGAAGACTGTCGGGATTGGGCCTCTCAATACCCATTTGAGGAGACAAATGATGAAGAAGCATGTGTTTCTGTTGGGATTCCTAGCGCTCTTTTTCCTGGCTGTCCCCGCCTGGGCGCAGACAGACCGGGCCTCCATCACCGGTACGGTGACCGACTCAACCGGGGCCGTCATTCCCGGTGTTTCCGTCACCGCAATCAACGTGGATACGAGGGTTCAGACCCCTACCACCACCAACCCCACCGGGATATATCGGATACTCAATTTGCCCATCGGACGGTACAGCCTTTTAATCAAGAAAGAGGGTTTCCAGAACGTCGAGCGAACCGAGATCACGCTGACCATCAGCCAAGTGGCGGAGATTAACGTCACCATGAACGTCGGCAAGGTGGCTCAGGCCATCGAGGTCAAAGCCCAAGCCCCGATCTTGGAGAGCCAGACGGCCGACCTGGGAAGCACGATGTCCCTGGAGGCCTATCGCGCTCTGCCCTTGAGCATCAATGGCGGCAGAGACATTATGGCGTTTGCTTTTGCCTCAACCCCGTCGGTGGAAGGGAACAGTTGGACCAGCTACATTTCCGGGACGCAAGCTTTCAGCAATGAAGTGCTCATCGACGGTACGCTCGCACAGGAATCCGAAACCGGACAACAACTGGAAAGCGAGCCCCCCATGGAAGCCGTGGAGGAGTTCCGCGTCGATACCGGCGGTATGGGTGGCTCGGCCGGAATGTACACGGCGGGCGGCACGTTTATGTTCACCCTGAAATCCGGCACCAACCAGTTCCATGGCAGCGCCGTGCTCTTCATGCAGAACGAAGCCTTCAATGCCAACTCCTGGATGAACGATTTTTCTGCGGCCGCCAATCCGAGCGAGGCTTGGGAGTTCAAAAAGCCCCGCAACCGGCAGAGCGATTACGCGTTCAGCGGCGGCGGGCCGGTTATCAAGAACCGGACCTTCGTCTTTGGGGCGTGGGAACAGAATCGGATGAGCAATTACACCATGGGCGGCGATACCCTAACGGTTCCCACGGCCCAGTTTCTGCAAGGGAACTTCAGCGCTCTGTTGAACACCGGCAAAAACTTGGGGACCGACCCCGGCGGCAACACCATTTATCAGGGCGCGATTTTCGACCGGACCACCGGCTTGGTCTTCCCGAACAACACGATTCCGACGACGCGATTCAGCACCGTCGCGCAGAAGATCATCCCGGTGTTCCAGCAGTATTACAAGCCGCTGGCGCCGGGATTGACCAATAACGACGGCATAACGGTGAACAACAATCCCTGGTTCCACCAGAGCCAACTCAGCGTGAAGGTGGACCACAACTTCTCCGCCACCAACCGGCTGGCCAGCTCTTTCATCTGGACGCAGCGGCCGCGCATCCTGGATGACCAGGGAGGCGTTTGGGACCCGTCCGATCCCGCGGGTACCGGCGGCCCGCTCTCCCACGCCAGAAACCAGAAGGTCAGCGACCGCAAGTTTCGTTTGAGCGAAAGCCACAACTTCTCGTCCAACGTTCTGAACGTGGTAAGTTACACGTACGAGCGGTTTCGCAATCCCAGTATCGCCACCTCCGCCAGCGGCAACTGGCCCTCCCAATTGGGTCTCGGCAGTAACTACGCCGGGAACTTCCCGAGCATCAGCTTCGGGAGTGCCGTAAACGGATATTCCGAAACCTCTATCGGCAACAGCGACTTGGGCTGGATCGTGGACAATAACAATATTGGTGACGATACCTTGACCTGGATCAAGGGGCGTCACACGGTGACATTCGGCGGCGAAATGCGGGCATTCGAGATTGCTAACCACGGCGCCAACGGGACACTCGGCTTCAATTTCAGCAACAACCAGACCGGCGCACCGACCGCTGCTTACAATACCCAGGTGGGATTCGGCTTTGCCAGCTTCCTGTTGGGCGGCGTTGCCAGCGCCAGCGAAGGCACCCCTTCGGATCTCTATGGCCGGCGCAAGTCGCTCTCGATTTTCGCGAACGACAGCTTTAAGGCAAGCACCCGGCTGACCCTCAACTACGGGCTCAACTGGAACCAGACGTATCCGTTCCACGAAAAGTACGGTCACTGGGCAAACTACAGCAACACCGCGATTAACCCCACCTACGGTATTCCCGGCGAGGTCGTGTACCTCAACAACGGCGGTCAGACTTTCGAGGGATCGGCGCGCTGGTCGGATTTCGCGCCGCACCTGGGGTTTGCGTACAAGATCTCCAACCGCGTGGTGGCCCGCGCCGCTTATTCGCTCTTCGATATTCCCATGGGCACCGACTACTGGAATGGCGTGCCCTATGGTTTTGCCCCCGGTTATTATCCCAGCAACCAGGTGCCCGCCACCTCGAACTTCGCCCCGGCCTTTGACTGGGACAACGGCTATCCGGGCAAGAACGTCTCGGGAACCCTCGATCCGAACTTCCTCCAGTGGACGATGGTCACCGTCAGCCCACAAACGTTGGAGACGGGTATCACCAACCAATGGAACGCCGGCACGGAAATCCAGCTCACCAATAACACCCGTCTTTCGCTCAACTACCTGGGAACTCGCGGCACGCACCTGCACGACGGGTCGCTCCAGCAGAATGAGGGCCCGCCCTCCGCTTATACCAGTTTCCTGCAAGCGAACTACGGAGCCAACGAGTGGGCCTGGATTTGGGACAACCCGTCGGCGGCGGCGGCCGGCGTGAAGTTGCCCTACCCCGGCTATTCCGGCTATGCCTTTGCCGCGCTGTCTCCTTTTCCGGTGATTGCGAACAACTGGGATTACATCTATTACGTGGCGTCACCTCTGGGGCGCTCGGAGTATGATGCCATCCAAGCGGAAGTAACCCGCCGGACTTCCAGCGGCTTGACTATGGATATGAGTTACACGCTGGCTCGCCAAAGAGCCACCTACATCCCCAACGGCAGCGAAACCGGCAGCAACTTCGAGGAAACGTGGGCGGGTTCGTCGTCGCTTCAGAACCTCTACGACTTGAGCTATGCGGCCAACGACATCAATCCCTACGACCAGAGCATTGTGAAAGGTTACATTCTCTACGTGCTGCCGTTCGGCAAGGGCCGCTCGTTCCTTTCCAATGGCAACCGTTGGGTGAATGGTGCGGTCAGCGGCTGGACGCTGGGCACGCTCCTTTATTACAGCACCGGCACGCCCCTGAGCCTCTACACCACCAACTACTACCCTGGACTCAGCTCGGCGATTTATCCCATTGTGGGTCAGGGAGCTGATATGAAGCGGTACTTTGTGGGCAAGAAGTTCAATCCGAATAATCTTGCGGATTCCGGAAATCAATACTTCACCCCCAGTGGGTTCTCCGCACCCTCTTTTGGAAACTTTGGCAACTCGGGGCCCTACGTGGCCGGTCTCAACGGCTTCGGTTCGGCCAACGAGAGTCTTTCGGCTTACAAGGACTTCAAAATCAAGGAAGGAATGAAGCTGCAATTCCGTGCCGAGTTCTACAACTTGTTCAACCGGCATTACTTCAACAACCCCAACACCACCATCGGCGGCGCGTACTTTGGCAATGTGACCAGCGTGGGCGGGTCTCCTCGCAATGGCCAGTTGGGTGCGCGGTTTGAATGGTAAGTGTTTATCTTCCCTTGGTCCGGGCAGCCGGCTGCGGCCGGCTGCCCGGACTTCCTTCCTCACACCGATGCTGTGGCTCCAACTCTATGACCTCCAAACAGCCGCGCAGCGCCTTGGAGTGCGGCGGCTCGACGCCGCCGTGGCATGCGTTTCCGGCGGTATTGCAAAGCGGCGTCGAG
>Ga0326727_10005682_pt1 | contig 35235 bp, 38 predicted proteins | sample MB2enrmetagenome_FD_207643 | JGI IMG/M metagenome (GOLD analysis project Ga0326727, IMG submission 207643) | Lab enriched peat soil microbial communities from McLean, Ithaca, NY, United States - MB29MY | ecosystem: Environmental > Terrestrial > Soil > Wetlands > Peat | place: USA: New York...
TGTTCGTGCGCTCCACGTGCTCGAGCGCCGCGGTTTCATCTCCTTTGCGCAGCGCGAGGTACGCGCGCGTGGTGTGGTGACGGGCCGCCAGCATCGGCGTCGCGGCGGCCGTGAGGCCTTCGAACTCCGCGGCGTACGCATCGGCCTGCGATTCGTCGAAGCGGTTCATGGCGAAGAACTCGCCGACCGTCGCGAAATGCGCGCTGTCCTGCGGCGAGGTCATGAGCTCGCGGTAGCGTTGGAGGTCGGCGGTGGCGCCGTCGCGATCGCCGGTGTTCCAGCGGGCGATGATGAGCGAAGCCGCGATGCCCCCGAGCCCTTCGGAGATGCCGTAGGCAGTAGCCGCGTGCAGCGCCTCTTCGGCGACGCGCATCGCGTCGAACTCGCGGCCGATGCTGTGGTAGATCTGCGTCAGGCGCGTATAGGTTGGGACCAGTTCCTCGGGCGAGGCGGGCGAGAGCGCGAGCGCGCGCTCCATCGCGCTCGCCGCAAGCGTGGATGCGCCGATGCGGGAGGCCTCGTCGGCGAGCTTCCACAACGAGCTGCGCTCGAGCTTCGTGTCGCCGCACGCTGCCGCTTGCTCGACGATGCGCTCGAGTCTCTCGACGTTAAGATTCGGCAGCCGTTCGAGCGCGGCGATGATGCGCTTGCGGTACGGAATCTCGACGGGAATCGTCTCGCGAATGCTCTGCGCGACCGTCATGTGGACGATGCGCAGCCCTTCGCCGTCTTGCACGAGATAGCGCCCCGACGTTTCGTCGATGAACGCGATCACGCGCTCGTCGGGCCATAGGCTGGTAAGCAGCGCGTAGTCGATCGGATCGCCGACCAGCGCGCAGATCTGAAGAAACTCGCGCACGGGCCCTTTGAGACGCGCGAGATCCTCGGCGATGATCGCGCGCATCGACGCCGCGACGCTGTCTTCGGTCATGCGGGTGTGGTCGGGATTGAGCGAGGCGATCGTGACGATGTCGATCGCGCGTCCGCGTGCCTGGTCGAGCACCGCGTCGATCACGGCTTCGTCGGTTTCGGGCATCAGCGAGCGGGCCACGCGCGCTGCGGCGTCGCGGTCGAGCTCGCGTACGACGATCGATGCGTCGGCGATGTCGATGGCAAAGTCGGTCGCTTCGCCCACGCGCTCGACGATGCATACGGCCAGCGCGCGGTCCGCGAAGGTCTGCACGAGGCGGATCAGCAGCGCCTTGGATTCCGGGTCGGTCCACTGCGCGTCGTCCAAGATCAGGAAGAGCGGACGGTCCATGAGGATCGCGCCGGCGAACTGGAAGAGCGCGCTCTCGAACGCGTTCGCGTCGAAGGCGGCCCCGGCGGCGGCGTCGAGGGAGAGCGCGCCTTCCAGGCCCGAGGCGTAGACGGCAGCATCGGGGCCGAGCCCGTCGGAGACGGTCCGCGCGATCCGCCGGGCCACGACGAGCGGCAACGTGCTTTGGATCCGGTGGGCCGACACGAAGGCGGCAACCCACCCCTGCGCTCGGGCCCGGGCCTCGAGCGCCCGGGCGATCGTGGTCTTGCCGTTGCCGCTGGGCCCGATGATGCGGAAAATCTTGGCCACGCGCTCGCTGAGCGCGCGCTCGAGAACGTTTTCCGCTACCCGAAGCTCCCGGTCCCGGCCAATGATGTTCACCACGCGACCCTCTCCTTCGCGAAAACCAGGTGTTTCCCCGGACGACCCGGGGGGCGCGTCCCTGGTAGGCTCGTGGCATGGAGGACATGGAGATGTACGCTGCCACGCTGACCACGGACCGCCCCGCCCCCGCCCGGGTTTCCTCGCAGGTCCCCTACTGCTTCATCCTGGACGAGTCGTTCCGGGTGCTGCTGGCCGGACCGGCCGGCGGCGAGGAGCACTTCGCCGACCTCTACGACGCCGACTCGAGCATCGACAGCCTGCCCGGCCCTATCGACCGCGTCGTCCGCGTGCTGACGGCCGCCTGGCGTTCGAGCAGCACCCCCGCCCCCGCAGCCGCCTCGGTCAACAACCTCAAAGTGACCGTCGCGCCGCTGCACGGCCACTCCGGCCGCCGCATCGTGGTCTACGTCGAACGCGGCAGCGCCGGCTAAACCAGCGGAAAGATTCCCGTTTCGTTCGTACAAACGAAGGCGGGTGCAATCAACCATCGATTCCTCCGCGGATCGCCGCGTCGAACTGACCGTCCGCGGCATCCTCATCGGCGGCGCCATCACGCTGCTCTTCACCGCCGCCAACGTCTACCTCGGCCTCAAAGTCGGCCTCACGTTCGCCTCCTCCATTCCCGCCGCCGTCATCTCGATGGCGGTGCTTCGCGCGTTCAAGAACGCCACGATCTGGGAGAACAACGTCGTCCAGACGGTGGCCTCGGCGGCAGGCACGCTCTCGTCGGTGATCTTCGTGTTGCCGGGCCTTGTGATGGTGAGCTGGTGGACGGGCTTTCCGTTTTGGGAATCGTTCGGCATTTGCGCGGTCGGCGGTATCCTCGGCGTGATGTACAGCGTGCCGCTGCGGCGCGCGCTCGTGACGTACTCCGATCTCCCGTATCCCGAAGGCATCGCCGCGGCTGAAGTGCTGCGCGTCGGCGCAGGCGAGCATGCCGAAGAAGCGGCTGAGGAGAACAAGCTCGGCCTCGTGTCGCTGACGGTCAGTTCGATTGCGTCGGCGCTCTTTCAAGTGCTGCAGGCGATGCGCGCGATGGCAAGCGATTTCTCGCAGTACGTCCGCATCGGACCCTCGGCGACCGGCATCGGCTTCAACATGTCGCTCGCCCTGATCGGCGCGGGACATCTCATCGGTCTGACCGTCGGTCTTGCGATCTTTACGGGGCTGGCGATCACGTGGGTCGTGCTGGTGCCGGTCTTCACCGCGCTGCATCCGGCGGCGGGCAGCGTAGCCGATTGGGCCGGTGGCGTACGCGGCCACTACATCCGCTTCATCGGCACGGGCACGATCGGCATCGCCGCGGTGTGGGCGCTCGCCAGACTCATGCTTCCCGTCTGGAACGGCATCACGTCGGCGCTCGCCGCATCGCGCGCGCGCAAAGACGGCGGCCAAGCGAGCTTGCCGCTCGTCGAACGCGATCTGCCGATCGGCACCGTGTTCGCGATCTGCGCGCTCGCCGTCGTGCCGATCGTCATTCTGTTGTGGTCGTTTCTCGCGGGCGGCGTGCTCGCGCCGATGGCCGTGCCGCTGGTGATCGCCGCGGTCCTCTATATCGTTGTCGCCGGCTTCTTCGTTGCGACCGCATGCGGCTACATGGCCGGGCTCATCGGTTCATCGAACAGTCCGGTATCGGGGCTCGCGATTCTCTCGGTGATCGGCGCTTCGCTGCTCTTGCTGGTGGTCGCGCGCAATGCGGCGCCCTCGTCGGCACCGGCGCTGGTCGCCTACGCGCTCTTTGTGACGGCGCTGCTCATCAATGTCGCGACGATCTCCAACGACAACCTGCAAGATCTCAAGACCGGCCAACTCGTCGGTGCGACGCCGTGGCGACAGCAGGTGGCGCTCATCTTCGGCGTGGTGTTCGGCGCGCTCATCATTCCGCCGGTCCTCAACCTGCTCAACGCGACCGATCATTTCGGTTCCGAAACGCTGCCCGCGCCGCAAGCGGCGCTGATCTCGACGCTCGCGAAGGGCGTGATCGGCGGGCAGATCGACTGGGGCCTGGTCGGCATCGGTGCCGCCATCGGCGCGCTCGTGATCGCAATCGACGAGATCGGCGGCATGACCAAACGCTTTCGTCTGCCGCCGCTCGCGGTCGGCCTGGGCATCTATCTTCCCGCGGTGACGACCGCCCCGGCCGTGGTCGGCGCGGTCGCCGGTGCGCTCTACAACCGCTGGGTGAAAGGCAAACCCAATGCCGACGCGGCGCGCCGATTGGGCGTGCTCATCGCTTCCGGCTTGATCGTCGGCGAGAGCATCTGGGGCGTCGTCTACTCGGGGATCATTCTCGCCGCGCAGCGCGGCGCGTTCCATGTACCCGACGCGACGCAGCCGCTGGCGCTGTTCCCCGCGAGTTTCGGCGCCGCTCCGTACCTCGCGTTGCTGGGATTCGTCGGCATTCCGTTTGCGCTCTACCGCTGGATCGGCCAACAAGCGCGCGCGCTGTGAGTAAGTTGCGGACAAGCGGCGAATAACGCCACATTGTTGTGGAGGCGCGGTGGAATGCCCGAAAACGCTCTTGCATGCGGAACATGGGCTTGATACCATGCAATCACTTCGAGTAACGACGAAGCGCGATACGTAAGAGATCGCGATCACCAAGCGGTTGACGGACGCCGTCGCACGGCGATTGAAGCACGGTGATCGAACTTCGAATCGGGGGTCAGTAGGGCACCGTTCGCGGAGTCAGACAGGCTCGAATCGACCGAAGCTTACAAGAAAGGCTCGAACCCTCACCGGTTCGAGCCTTTCACTTTTCGTCGCTCGATCTACAGCGGAGGAACGGCGCGTAACCACGCGTCGTCCTTGCGCGCTTGCGCGATACGCGCGCGGACGTTCGCGATGAGCGGGTGGCCCACCGAATCGCGCAGCCGCGTGAGCTCGGCACTGCTCGCGTCGTTGCCGTTCCACACGTCGCGGGCCAGCGCGGGCCAGAGCGCGACGGTGCCCGAGATGCAGCCCGCCGCACCGTAGCCGCGCGCGTGCGTGAGATAGCCTTCGGAACCGGGGAAGACGCGCAACTGCGGAAACGCTGCAATGAGATCGCGCTGCAGTTGCTGATCGTTCGAGCTGTCCTTGATGCCGGCGATGATGCTGCCGAAGCGCTCGATGAGCGTGCCGGTGAGTTCGACGCCGAACGTCGTGCCCGACATCTTCGGAAAGTTGTAGAGCAGAATCGGAAGCTGCCTTCCGGCCGTGCGCGAGAGCAGCGCATCGAACCACGCGACGACACCGTCGTCGCCGGCGTCGCGATAGAAGAACGGCGGCATGACGAGCGAGGCGGCGAAGCCGCATGCGTGCGCGGCAACGTTGAGCGAAACGGCGTCATCGAGCGATGCAGCCCCGGTTCCCGTCATGAACCGCTCGCGCGGTAAGCCGCTGGCGGTAATGGCCTGCATCAAACCAACGCGCTGCTGCACGCTGAACGACATCGCTTCGCCGGTCGTGCCGAGCAGGTTGATGCCGCTGCATCCGCTATCGAGCAATTCGCCGTAGTAGATCACCGCGCGTTCGGCATCGGGTTGCAGATCCGCGTGGACCGGCGTCACCGCTGCCGCCCAGATTCCCGACAGCGTCATTGCCGCGCGAACGCTCCCTTGAGGAAGAACGCCAGGTTTGCCGGCCGCTCGGCCAGACGGCGCATCAAATACGGAAACCAATACGAACCGAACGGGACCGCCAGGCGCACGCGGTAGCCCGCGGCGACGAGCGCCTCGGCGAGCGGCGCGCCGATTCCATAGAGCATTTGAAACTCGAAGCGCCCGCGTTTGGGAATGCCGCGCGCTTCGACGAAGCGTCGCACGTGTGCGATGATTGCGGGATCGTGCGTTGCGATCGCGGTGTACTCGGCGCCCGAGAGAGCCGCCTCGGCGAGCGCGAGATACGCGCGGTCCACATCGGCTTTGCGCTCGAACGCAATCGCGGGCGGCTCCTTGTATGCGCCCTTGACGAGCCGCACGTTGGCGCCGGCCGGCAGCACCCCGCGCAGATCGTCGAGGCTGCGGAATAAATATGACTGCAGTACGAATCCGACATTCGGGTGGCCGGCGCGCAGGCGCCGGTAGATATCGAGCGTGGCGTCGACGTAGCGCGACTGCTCCATGTCGAGCCGCATGGTGTTTGCACCGCCGGCGGCCGCGACGGCGATCCGCGCGGCGTTCGCGTACGCCAGCTCCGGGTCGATGTCGAGCCCAACGTGCGTCAACTTGAACGCGACGTTGGCATCGTAGCCGTCGCGCGCAAAGGTCTGGAGCAACTCGCAGTAGGCGTCGGCGGCGGCGTTGGCCTCGGCCGCGTCGGCGACGCCCTCGCCCAAGATACCGCAGGCGACCGCGAAACCGCGGGCGTTGAGCTCGCGCGTGACGCGCAGGAAGTCGGCTGCGCTTTCGCCGGCGACGAACCGCTTGGCGCCCATCTGCATGCCGAAACGTCCGACCGCGCGCTGTACGAACGCATTGTCGGCTGCGGCGAGAATCGCGGAACGGAGCGGACGCTCGAGCAGCGAGTTCATGCCGGCTCTGGTGCGACGCAAAAGGCGCGCGGCCCTCGTGCGGCGGCCGGAGCGTGCGGTGCCGGAGCCGAAACACCGCGCATGAGGTGCGCGCGGATGAGGGCGGCGGCTCTCGCGTTGTTCGCCGTTCTTGCATGCACGGGCGTGTCGGCCGCAGCCGTGCCGGCCTTCGATGTGCCCGGCGCGGCGTTTGCCATCGATCCCTCCGGAACGCTCGATCTGGCCCGCGCGCGCGAGCTCGCCTATCAGCCCGCCGGATCGTATCGCAACCCCGGCGTCGCATCGATCTTCCATCCGCTCGTGCTCTGGCTGCGCTTCCCCGCGCCCGCCTCCGGCACGTGGTACCTGGTCGGCGCATCGGCGGTCGGAAAGGCGACGCTCTACGCGCCCGAGTCCGGCTCGTCGAGCTATGCCGAGCGCCCGTTCGGGATGCGCGTACCGTACATGTCGCGCGCGGTCGAACGCCTGCCCCCGACGGCGCGCGTTCCCGACGTGACGCCGGGCGCGCCGGTCTACGTGCGCATCGAGCTCGACGACGAATCCAGCGTGGTGCCGATCGCAACGCTGATGGACGGCCGCGGCCTGCTCGCGCAGGACGCCGCTTACGAACGGCTCGCGTCGACCTCGCTGCTCTTCATCGGCATCTTCATTTCGCTGGCCGCTGCGAACGTGTTCGTATTTTTCTTCGTCCGCGAACGCACGTACGTCGTGTACTCCGGCATGATGCTGAGCAACGCGCTCTTTGCGGCAACCTATCTCCACCTCTCGGCCTGGCACTGGCTCTGGCCGGCGCTCTCGCTCCCCGATCTTGCGGTGCAAGCCGCGTTGATTCTGATCGAAGCGTCGTTCCTACTCGCCTTTGCGCGCTCGTTCATGCGAACCGCTCGCGTCGTTCCACGCCTCGACCGCGCGGCGACGTTCGCCTGCATCGCATTGCTCGTCATCGCGGCGCTCATCGGATACGTCTTCCCGAGCGTCCAGTTCGGTCCGGTGACCGGGCGCGATATCTTCATCATCAACACGGTGCTGTACGTCGTCGTCGTCTTTGGGCTGGGCATCGCGGCGCTGCGCGCGGGCAGCGTGGAGGCCCGCTTTTTCGTGCTCTCCAACGGCGCCGTCTCGCTGGCGGCGGCCGCCGTGGCGGTTTCAAATCTCTCGCACCACGACGTCGTGTCGGACGGGAACTTCATCGCGCTCATGACCGGGCAGGCGTTCGAGGGATGGCTGCTCTTCGGCGCGTTGGCCTACCGTTTGCGTCAAGTGATCGGCGCGCACATGGACGAGCAGCAGCAGCGGCTCGTCGCGCAAGCCGAAATGCTCGCGCAAGCACAAGCCCTCAACGAGTCGCGGCGGCTGGCCAGCACCGATGGATTGACGGGCATCGCAAATCGCCGGATGTTCGACGAATCGATCGACCGCGAATGGTATCGCTGCCTGCGCGCCGGGAAACCGCTCGCGCTGCTGTTGATCGACGTCGATTTCTTCAAGAAGTACAACGATGCGTACGGTCACGTTGCCGGAGACGAGTGTTTGCGCCGCGTGGCCGGCGCCATCGCCGCGTGCGTGATGCGTCCAAGCGATCTCTGCGCGCGCTACGGCGGCGAAGAGTTCGCGGTGTTGTTGCCGGAGACGGCCATAGACGGTGCGCGCGTACTCGCCGAGCATATTTGCGGCGCGGTGCGCGCGCTGGGAATGGAGCATGCTTCGGCGCCGTCGGGCGTGGTATCGGTGAGCATCGGCGTCGCGGCGGTTGTGCCGGCGGCCGACGGCACCGTTGCGGGCGCGATCGAGAGCGCCGATGCGGCGCTGTACCGCGCCAAAGAACGCGGACGCGACCGGGTGGAAATCGCCGACGCGAGCGCTGAAACCGGGGGCATCATCCGCCGGTCTTGAGGGGCCTATGAAGAGCGTACGCGTTCCCTCAGCAAACGATCCCCGGCTCGTCGTCGAAGAACTGCCGGTCCCGCAACCGCCGGCAGGCACGGTGCGCATTCGCGCCGAGGCTTGCGGTATCTGTCACAGCGACTCATACACCGTTCACAACGCGTTTCCGGGCATCACCTATCCACGCGCGCCCGGCCATGAAATCGCCGGCACGATCGATGCCGTCGGCGAAGGCGTTGTGGGCTTTGCGGTCGGCGATCGCGTCGGCGTGGGTTGGCACGGCGGTCACGACGGCCACTGCGCGAACTGCCGCCGCGGCGATTTTCTGGCGTGCGCCAACCTTCAGGTTCCCGGCATGGCCTACGACGGCGGCTATGCGGAGTTCGTCGTCGCACCGCAAGGCGCGCTCGCGCGCATTCCTGACGGCCTGACCTTCGCCGAAGCTGCGCCGCTGATGTGCGCGGGCGTCACCACCTACAATGCGCTGCGGCACAGCAGCGCGCATCCGGGCGATCTCGTCGCGGTGCTCGGCATCGGCGGCCTCGGCCATCTCGGCGTGCAGTTCGCAAACAAGATGGGATTCCGCACGGTCGCGATCGCGCGCGGCAAAGACAAAGAAACGCTCGCGCGGCAACTCGGCGCGTTCGAATACATCGATTCCACGGCTGCGGATCCGGGCGCCCAGCTCGCGCGCTTGGGCGGCGCGAAGGTCGTGCTCTCGACGGTCACCTCGGCGAAGGCGATCGAACCGATCATGAACGGCGGCCTTGCGCTCGGCGGCGAAGTGATCGTGGTCGGAGCTTCCATGGAGCCGATGCAGCTCAATACCGCCGGGATGATCGGCGGGCGTCATGCCATCAAGGGCTGGCCGTCGGGGACGTGCGTCGATTCCGAAGACACGATGAACTTCTGCGTGCTTACGGGCGTGCGCGCGATGATCGAAACGATGCCGCGCGAGCGCGCCGGCGAGGCGTACGAGCGGATGATGTCGGGCGCGGCCCGCTTCCGCATGGTCATTACGTCGTAAGCAATCTCGTGTAACGCTCGACGATGCGCCGGGCGCGCGCGACGATGGCCTGCGCAAGGGCGAGCGGTTCGACGAGTTCGACCGACTCGCCCCACGACACGATTTGCATCACGGCAACGGCTTCGCTCGAAAAATGGACGCGGAGCAGATACGGATCGTCGGCCTGCACGCGCTCCGTGTTCCAAAACCCCGCTACCGCTTCGAGTGCGGAGGGGTCGATCCGCAGCATTACCGTAAATCGTTCGCTCTGCGTGCGGAATTGTGCCGACATCTCGCGCCAATAGGCGTCGAGATCGAACGAGGCGTCGCGAGCAAAGCGTTCGTCGAGCTCGCGCACGTCGCGAATGCGGTCGGCGCGAAAGCTGCGATAACCCTCATCCGTGCGCGCGATCGCGTACCACACGCCCGCCTTCGATACCAACCCGTATGCGTCGACGACGCGCGTAGTGAGTTTGCGCGCGCGATCCTGGTACGTCAGTTCGATGCGCCGGTCGTCCCACACGGCGCGCCGCAGGAGCGCGAGCATCTCGACTGGCGGGCCGTCTTGGTTCCAGCGCCGCTGATCGATGTGAATGCGACCCTTGGCGTGCTCGGCCGCGCGCCGTTGCATGTCGGAGAAGCCGCCGCGCAGCTTGTCGAGCGCGAGATTCATGTTGGCGCCGAGCCCCAGATCGGCGAGAATCGCCGAGCCGGGAATGAAGAGCGCGCGAATCTCGTCTTCGCCGAAATGAACGAGCGCTTTGCGGTAGCCTTCGGCGAGCATGATGCCGCCGTCGTGTCCGCGCTCGGCGTAGATCGGGACGCCGGATGCGCTGAGCGCGTCGACGTCGCGGTAGATCGTGCGCTCGCTCACCTCGAGTCTCTCGGCGAGGTCGCGCGCGGTTCGCCGCGGCGCCGATTGCAGCATCAGAAGGAGCGTGACCAGCCGGTCGGCTTTCATCCCTCGAGGCTGTCAAACCTGACAGGGAATGTCAAGTCTTCCGAAACGCCAGGATGGCCTCGGCCATCGCCTCGACGTGCTCTTCGAGGGCGAAGTGTCCGCCGTCGAAGTAGCGCACCTGCGTCGCGGGATTGTCGCGATGGAACGCCTCGGCTCCGGCGGTGGTGAAGAACGGATCGTTCTTGCCCCAGAGCACCAGCGTGGGCGGGCGCTTCGTGCGCAGGTACGCTTGCCACGTGTCGAACTGCGCCGGATTCGTCCGGTAGTCGTAGAGCAACTCGAGCTGGATCGCGTCGTTGCCCGGACGGTCGAGCCGTGCCTGATCGAGCGTGTAGCCGTCGGGCGATACGCGCTCGGGGTTCGAAGCGCCGTGCAGATATTGGAACTTCGTCGTATCGTAGACGAGCATCGTGCGTACGGCGGCTTCATGTTCGGGCGAGCGCTCCTCCCAATACCGCATCAGCGGTGCGAGCGCATCCGACACGCCGTCGAGGTGTGCGACCGCGTTTTGCACGACGATTCCGGCGATGAGCTCGGGGCGGCGCGTTGCGACGCGGAAGCCGACCGGACCGCCGTAGTCGTGAAGGTAGAGCGTGATATTGCAAAGTTCGAGTGCATCGATGAGCCCGTCGACGATTCCGGCGAGACGATCGAACGTGTACGTGAACTCTGAGGGTGCCGGAGCCGCGCTGAATCCGAATCCCGGATAGTCGGGAGCGATCACGTGATACTTTCCGGCAACGAGCGGAATGAGATCGCGGAACATGTGTGACGAGGCCGGGAAGCCGTGGAGCAGCAAGAGGACGGGATTTCCCGGCGTTCCGGCTTCGCGGTAAAAGATGTCGGTGCCGTCGATGTCGATCGTGCGATAGCTGGTCATTACACGCCCGCTTTCTTGATGATGAACGCCGGGAGCAGACCGACAACGAGCGCGTGCCCGACGATCCCGTGTACGAACGCGAGCGCGGTAAGCGGCGCTGCCGCGACGTTCGAATGCGGCAGGGCGACGAACGTCATGAACAGATACACGAGCGCGCCCCAGGCGAGGCCCGTCGCGGGCCACGCGGCGCGCAGTGCTTTCGAACCCGCGAGCAGGCCGAAGAGCACGGCGGTGAAGCCGAAACTCAGGAAGACGTGTGCGCCCAAGCCAAGCGCCGCCGTGGCGAGGCCTCCGCTGAAGGCGGACGCGCCGGCGATGCCGCTCGCGATGTATTGGAGCACGCCGATCGGGTTCAAACCGGCGGTCAGGCCGTAGTAGATGATGCCGTCGAGCGCGTCGACGAGTGTGACGGCGAGGCCGGCGGCCGCGAAGCCGCGAGCGTTCGCGGCGGGGGTGGTGTTTGCTGTATCCATGGGATCCTCTGAAGAACGTCCGGCAGCGTATTGTACCGAACGGTCTGTATAATAGCCCTTCCGGTCGGGCTCGCCAAGTACTTGACCGAACATTCGGTCTAATGCTAGGATCGCCCCATGCCAGCCGCTATCGTGCCGCGTGACGAAGTCGTCCGCCGTCTGTTCGGCGCTTTCCGTACCCATGGGTATGAAGGCGCAACGCTTGCTCGCTTAAGCGAGGCCACGGGCCTCGGGCGGGCGAGCCTCTACCATTACTTTCCCGACGGCAAAGAGGGCATGGTGCGCGAGGTGCTCGGGGTCGCGCGCGAGTGGATCGCCGCGAATATCGCCGGTCCGCTCGCGAGGAGCGGCACGCCTTCGGCGCGTCTAAAGGCGACGATCAAGAATGTGATCGCCGGATACGAAGACGGCAACGCTTCCTGCGTCTGTAACCTGCTCGGCATCGGCGACGCCCACGCCGTTACGCGCGATGCGCTTCTGCAAACAGCGACGGCTTTCGTGCGGGCCTTCTCCGGCTTTTTCGAGGAGTGCGGCATGCCGCCGGCTCGCGCCAAGGACACCGCCATCGAAACCGTCGCGCAGATCGAAGGAGCGCTCGTCATGGCGCGCGCACTCGACGACCACCGCATCTTCGCAAAGCGCATGGATCGCCTCGAAAAAGAACTGCTGGAGCTGGTGCGCTAACATGCCGGGCTTTTCGCAGATCGCGTTTACCGATGCCGTCAAGGCCATTCAGGAGAAGGCGGGCTCGCGCGCGTCGTACGCGCGAATGGAAGCGCGCGACGACGGCACCTGCCGGCTCGATCCGGAAGCGGCAGAATTCATCGAGAGCCGCGATTCGTTCTATCTCTCGAGCGTGAACGTGGAGGGCTGGCCCTACATCCAGCATCGCGGCGGTCCGAAGGGCTTTCTGCACGTCCTCGACGACAAGCACATTGCGTTCGCGGACTACGGCGGCAACCGTCAGTACGTCTCGCTCGGCAACCTCGAAGGCAACGATCGCGTCGCGCTCTTCTTGATGGATTATCCGTCGCGGAGCCGCCTCAAGCTGCTGGGGCGCGCGCGGGCCGTTCCGCTTGCGGAGTTTGACGATGCGTTGAAGAAGCTCGCGCCGCCGCAAGGCTACCCGGCGAAGGTCGAGCGAGCCATCGTGATCGAGATCGCCGGTTGGGATTGGAACTGCCCGCAGCACATCACCCCGCGTTACACGATCGAAGAACTCCAAGCGCTCAACGCGTAGGCGGGAGCGAGCGCTCGAAGCAGTTGCGCCCTGCGCCGTGGGCAAACGGCTCGGCGTAGCTGTTGCGCGCTTCCTGCGGCGATGGTTGCGCGAACGCCGCACAGACCGTATAGGCGGAGGCGCTGCGGCGGTGATACGCGAGCGGCGCATTCGTCACGGGATCGCGCTCCACGATCGCGTCGGGCAGCGCCGCGGGCAAGCCCATCGACGAGCCCGCATACCGATTGTCGATGTCCAGCATCAGGCGTTGCAGCAATTCCACGCGCCGGCGGTCGAGCGCGAGTTCGCGCTGATGCGCCGGCGATCCGGTGAGCGCAAACGCAAGCGCGAGGCCAACGATCACCGTAGCGATCGTGGACCCCGCGAGCAGACGTTGGGCGCTCATGCCGTTGCCGCCGGCGGATCGATGGTAGCGAGGTAGTAGCCAAAGACGCCGCCGCCGAGCACAAACAGCACGAGTTCGTCGAGCATGAAGCGGGTGGAGAGCTCGCCGCGGAGGAACGCGTTGACGAACCACACGCCGTCGGCAATCACGATCACCGCCGCGATCACGAGCGCGATATAGGTGAGCCATTTGCGCACGCCCGAGTCGTAGAGTTCCGGTCGCGACGCGAGCGTCTTGCGGATGAGGTAGTGTACGAAGGCGAAGATCGGAAAGGCGACGGCGACCGTCGCGATCTGCCACGACAGCATCTGCATGAGGTTCCAGGATTCGTACCTGGCGATGGCCGGGTCGGGGAACCAGTGCGCGATCAGCGTGTACCAGATTTGCCCGAAGGCGGTGATCCAGAAGCCGAGCGTGATGAAGTTGAGGAGGTAGAGAAACGCCTCGCGCGCGTACTCCGCGCGGTCGCTGCGGCCGGGGATGTCGAGGCCGTCGGCGCGCGCGTAGTAGCTTGCCAAGGCGCGGATGGCGCGCCGCTCCGACCATCCGCCGTTACGCAGGATGGCCAGGATGGTCGTGTCTGGGAGCCCGCGGTCTTTAGCCGCGTTCACGAAGGAGGCGACGTCGAGGTCGGCTGTTGATGCGTTCATGCCGTCATGCTAGCCGGAGCCCGGCACCCAAGGCGTCCGTAGAACTACGCAAGAATCGTGGCGACATGAAGAGATTCTCGACGGAGAGCGGCCGCCTCGAAGCCTTCAGCGACGGCGTGCTGGCCGTGATTATCACCATCATGGTCTTGGAGCTGCGGCCGCCGCAGGGCACCGAGCTGCACGCCGTGCTGGCCAGTTTGCCGACGATCGCCGTGTACGCATTGAGCTTCGTGTTCATTGGGATCTACTGGAACAACCACCATCACATGGTGCGCGCCGGCAGCGGGATCGACGGCCGCGCGATGTGGGCCAACCTGCATTTGCTCTTCTGGCTCTCGCTCGTTCCCTTTGCGACCGAGTGGCTCGGAGCCAATCCGCGGACCACGGGGCCCGCGGTGCTTTACGGGATCATCCTGCTGCTCTGCGCCATCGCCTACACGCTCTTGCAGAACGCGCTGGTCGCCGTAACCGGTCGCGATACGCCCTTCGCGAAGGCCTTAGCCGCCGACGTCAAAGGCAAGGCGTCGATCGCGATTTATGTCTTTGCGATCGTCGCCGGATTCTTTCTGCCCCTGGTCTCGGAACTCGCCTACGTGGCCGTCGCGATTATGTGGCTCCTGCCTGATCGCCGTTTAGAGCCGATCATCGCGGCCAAGCCGTAACAGTGCCCCGCCCCCGCGCGTTTTATCCGGGATGGGGCGCTACGTCTACGGCTTGGCGGCAATCGGCTTCGGTATCTGCGCCGTCGTCTGGCACGACATTTCCAACCTGCAGCAGTTTGCTACGCTCGGGAGCGGCCGCCGCGAGATCCTCGCCGAGGTTGTGGCCGCGATCGAAATCCTTGGCGGCCTCGCGCTGCTCGGGCCGGCGACGGCGCGAGCGGGCGCGATCGCGCTTGCGCTGCTGTACGGGGCGTTTGCCGTTCTGGGCTTGCCGTACGTCGTCGCGCAACCGGCCGTGTACAACAACTACGGCAACGTCTTCGAGCAGCTCTCGCTCGCGGTCGGCGGAGCGATCCTCGCATCGCGCACCGTCCGCATCGCTCGCATCGCGGCGTACACCTTCGGCGCGTGTACGGCCTCGTTCGCGCTCGAGCAATGGTTTTATCTCGCGCCGACGGCGGGGCTCGTTCCAAAATGGATTCCACCGGGGCAGCTGTTCTGGGCAGTCGCGACCACCGTCGCGTTTGCGCTCGCTGCAATCGCGATGCTCACCGGCGTCGCGGCCTCGCTCGCAGCACGATTGACTGCTGCGATGATCGCGGGTTTCGGGCTCCTCGTGTGGCTGCCGGCGCTCGTCGCAAACCCTCGCAGTTTCGCGAATTGGAGCGAAGCGCTGGAGACGTTTGCGATCGCAGCGACGGCGGGGATGGTCGCCCGCCTAGCCGCTACTCGAAGCGGAGCGCCTCGATCGGATTAAGGCTCGCCGCCTTCTTCGCCGGATAGTACCCGAAGAAGATCCCGACGAGCGCCGAGAATCCGACGGAGAGGAAGACCCACTCGATCGGAATCTGCGTGGGCCACTTTGCTAAGAGCGCCACGCAGTAGGTGCCGAGAAATCCGAAAAACACGCCGATGACGCCGCCCACCGCGGAGAGGACCGTCGATTCGGTGAGGAACTGACGCAGAATCGAAGAACCGCGCGCACCCAGCGACATGCGCAGCCCGATCTCGCGCGTACGTTCGGTGACCGAAACCATCATGATGTTCATGATGCCGATGCCGCCGACGATTAACGAAACGGCCGCGACGCCGGCGAGCAGAAACTCCATGACCGCGCCGGTCGACGATGCGGCCGCGGCGATCGACTGCAGGTTGCGCACTTGAAAGTCGTCCGGCTGCCCGGCAACGATGCGATGGCGCTCCTCGAGAAGTTGCGTCACCTCCGTCTGCACCGGATTCACCTGATCGGCGCTGGCAGCGGAGATCATCAGCTGATTGACCGTCGTCTGACCGCTCAGGCGTTGCATCGCCGACGTGTACGGAACGAGAATCGTGTCGTCTTGATCGGTGCCGAGGCTGCTCTGCCCGAGCGCGCTGAGCGTGCCGATGACCGTGAATGGAACGCCCTTGACGATGATATTCTGACCGATCGGATCGATGCCGCTAGGAAAGAGCTGCGCGACGTCGGTCTGTCCGAGTACGGCGACTTTCGCCGCGCTCGCGACGTTCTGCTGGGTGAAAAAGATGCCCGACGCGAGCGGCCATCCCTTGATAAACGTGTAGGTCGGCGCGACGCCGCTGACCGTCGTTTGCCAGTTGTTCCCGCCGGCGACGACTTGCGTGCGGACGGTAACGAGCGGGGATACCGCGGCGACGCCGCCGAGGGTCGTTGCCGCGATTCCATCGGCCGGTGTTAGCGATGAAGCTCCGCCAAAACCCGTGCGCGCGCCGGACTGCGTCACGGATCCCGGCTGCACGACGATCAGATTCGAACCGAGTGAATTGATGCTGTTCGTTACGGACGTCCGCGCGCCGCTTCCGATCGCAACGGTGACGATCACCGCGGCAACGCCGATCACGATGCCGAGCATCGTGAGCAGCGACCGCGTCTTGTTCCGGATCAAAGCCTCAAGAGCCAGCCGGACCGTCGCCATAAACGTCATGCCACGGCCTTTTCGGCCGCGGTGCGGTGCTCGTTGGGGAGATCGGACACGATTTTCCCGTCGCGGAACGTGACCAGGCGCTTCGCGAAAAGCGCGATGTCCGGTTCGTGCGTCACGAGCATGATGGTGATGCCTTCGTCGTCATTGAGGCGGCGAAGGATCGACATCACGTCGACGGATGTTTTCGTGTCGAGCGCCCCGGTCGGCTCGTCGGCGAGAATCAATCCCGGGTTGTTCACGAGAGAACGCGCGATTGCGACCCGCTGCTGCTGCCCGCCCGACATCTGGTTCGAGGCGTGTTCGGCGAGATCTGCAATCCCCACGATGCGCATCTTTTCGAGCGCGATGCGCCGCCGGTCGCTCTCGGGCACGCCCGCATAGATCATCGGCAGCTCGACGTTCTGGAGCGCGCTCGTGCGCGCGAGCAGGTTGTACGATTGAAAGACGAACCCGAGGCGCCGGCTGCGAATATCGGCGCGATCGTCGGCACTCAAGTTCGCGACATCGTGCCCTTCAAAGACGTACCGGCCCGACGTTGGGGTGTCGAGCAGGCCGGTGATCTGCATGAAGGTCGATTTTCCCGAACCCGACGGGCCCATGATCGCAATAAATTCGCCGGGCTCGATATCCAGGTCCACGCCGTCGAGCGCGACGACCTCCGTTTCACCGACGACGTAGACCTTCCGCAGCGCCTCGATGTGTGCGACTTGCGTCACTAGTGGATTCCCCGCGTAGCGTTGGAACTCGAACCCCCGAGGGCAGGCGGCCGATTCCCGCTGGACTTCGCGGGGGAGGCTGCGCCCGTACTTTGACCGACGACGACGAGATCGCCGGCGTTGAGCGTGCTGCCCGCGACCGGGCTGATCGCCGCCTGCGTGCTGTTTGCAAGCAGCACGGTGACCGCTTCCGCCAGCAGCTTGCCGCCGCGATCGACGTACACCGTTCCCATTGCGCTGCTGCTTGGGGAGCCCGAGGCGCCGCCGAGCGTCTTTCCCCAGGGCGTACCGGATGCGGCCGCGCCCGATGACGCGACGCTCGAGGTTTGACCGAATTGCAGCGCGGCCAGCGGCACGAGCAATGCATTTTTTACGCTCGCCGTATCGATCGTCGCATTTGCCGTCATTCCGGGCAGCAACAGCGCGTTTGGGTTCGGGACGTCGACGACGACGTCGTAGGTCACGACGTTGTTGAGCGTCTGCGGATTGATACGAACTTGCGTCACCTTCCCGGTAAACAGCGTGTTGGGATAGGCGAGAACGTTGAACGAGACGGCATTCCCAGCCTTGACGCCCCCGATATCCGGCTCACCGACGTTCACGTCGACCTCCATTTTGCTCAGGTCTTGCGCGATTGCAAAAAGCGTCGGCGCTTGTAGCGAGGCCGCCACGGTTTGACCGACGGAGATATCGCGCGCGACGACCGTGCCGTTGACCGGTGAGGTGATGATCGTGTGCTGTAAGTTCAGTTGGTTCTCGGCTACCGTGGCCTCCGCGGCCGTTACATTTGCTTGAGCTGCTTGCACGCTCGCCATGAGCGCCTGTGCCGAAGAACCGCTCTGCCCGATCGTCGCGTTGGTTGCGACCGTCTGGGCTTGCGACTGAATATACGCCGCTTGAGCCGAGGCGACGGCTGCCGAGTCTTGCGCGACCGCAGACTGGTCCGTTTGCAAGGTTTCCTGCGCGATGTACCCCTGACTGAAGAGCGTTTGATCCCGCTGCGCTTGTAACTGCGCGAGCGCAAGTGCGGCTTGCGCCTTGGCAATGTTTGTTTTAACCGCGGCCGCCGCCGCCACTTGGGCTGCTGCGTTGGCGCTGGCGATGTTTACGCCGGAGCTCGAGGCGTTCGCGTTGGCGCGGGCGGCCGCAGCCTGTGCCTGCGCCTGTGCGAGCGCCGCCATCGATTGATCGAGCTGCGATTGGATCGTGCTCGGGTCGATCCGCGCGAGCACCTCGCCCTTTTTAACTATTGAGTTGAAATCGACGTAGAGTTCCGAGATCGTTCCGGAGACCTGGGTTCCGACGGATACGGTGTTTTGCGGATTGACGATTCCCGACGCCGTGACGCTCTGGACGAGGGTTTGCCGAACGATCGGCGCGGTGCTATAGGTGACGATCGTGCGACCGCGTATTGCCGCGATCGTGACGATCGCGGCAATGACGAGGAGCAAGCCAAGTGCTGCAAGCAGCACCCACCGCGGGACGCGTGCCAGCTGCTTGAACCAGCCGGTTCTCGGCGAAATCGGGAGCGTCTGCGCGGTCATGTTTCGGGTCTACGCCGCCGATCGGCTTCCGCTGAACGCGCGCAGGAGCCAGAGCAGCACGACGGCGCCGATGACGGCACACAGCATGCTCGGCAGGTTGAATCCGGTGACGCCCACGTGACCGAAAAGTCCGTAGATCCAGCCGCCGGCAAACGCGCCGATGATGCCGATGATGATGTCGCCGATGATTCCGCCGAAGCTCTTACCCGGCATGATCCAACTAGCGACGACCCCGACGATGAGGCCGAAGAGGATCCAACTCAGTATTCCCATGTACGACTACTCTTTCTTACGGTTGCCCGAGGCGTTGATTTGCATTGTTAAGCATGTAGATTTTGTCGGCATGACGCATGCCCAGCATCTTTTGATCGTAGATAATGCCGACATAGCGGCCGGGTCGGAGCTCCTTCATCTGATACGTGGTCTTTCCGTCGCTGGAAAAGATCTGATCGAAATGCGGGACGATTTCGAAGCTGAGCGTCTGCTTCGTTCGCGGGTCCTGCACCTTGATGTTGTTGTCGGAGACGTGAACGACGATGCCGTAGAACGTCGGTTCGGCTTGCGCCGGAAGCGGAAACAGGAGCGGCGCCCAAATTGCCGCGCTAACGGTGAGAAAAAAAGCGAGTCGTTTCATGAATGTCTTTCCTTTTAGTTTCCGCCGGGGTTGGTGATGGTGAGTCCCGTCACCGGCGCCGAGATGGTAACGGCCGCGCCGCCTGCGAGTGCCCGGCCGACGAACGTCGTGATGGCCGTGTTAATGGAGATCGCTCCCGTCGGCGCGATGATGTTCCCGTAGAATGATGCCCCGGTTGCCACGCCTCCAAGCGTTGCTCCGCTCAAATCGGCCCAATAGATGTTGCAGCCGCTTGCGCCATTGACCAGGATCATGTTCCCGAGCGGCGCCGCCATCGTCAGTGCCGATCCGATTTGGAAGATGAAGACGCTCTGAGCGTTACCGCCGCCGTCCAGTGTCAGCGCTCCCGCCGTGATCGACAGGGTTGCCGCCGACTTGTATACCCCGGCGCCGAGCGTGCCGACGCCGCATGCTGCGTTTCCGGCCGGACCACAGTTCGAGACGCCGGAGCTTGCTTGCGAAAGATCCTGGCCGTTCGGAAACGTGATCGTACCGGCGTGCGCTGCGCTCGCGAGCGTATAGGCGTTCGTTACCGCATTTTGCGCGGCTACGAGGAACGCGGTATTTGAATTGAAACCCGTCGCATAGATGGCGGTCGCCCCGCCCGCGGTGTTGGCTCCCGTAATTCCGGTGACCGTCGTCGTCGGGTACGCGCCGATGAGATCGTCATTGAACGTGCCGTACGGCGGGACGGTGCTGACCGCGCCCGTTGCGTAGTTTACGAACATATTTCCGGTATTGGTGATGCCGCCCGCGCCGAGCAGGGCGAACGGCGCCGCCGCTCCCAGTGCGATTGTCGAGGCGCCGCCCTGGTTGCACGAAAGGCCGGGAACCGGCGTGGGAGTCGGTGTGGGTACCGGCGTCGGCGTCGGTATAAAACCCGGAGGTGTCGGTGTCGCGCCGGGCGCCGGCGTCGGCGCGTTGTAGGCCGGAACGTTGCAACTGCCGCACCCGCCGCTGCACGAGGAGAGCACGGCGATTGCCGCTGCTGCGGCGACCCATCGCGCCCGAAAGAACGAAGATTTACGCATATTCATAGGTCCTTTCATGCGCCTAGAAGTGCACGCCAAGGCCGAGGTAGACGCCGTTGTGGGTCTGGCCGATCGGCGCGTTCTGTTTTGCGTTGTACTCATCGCCGCTGTAACCGCCGTAGAGGTACACGGGGAAGTTCCTCAACACGAGCGCGAGGCCGATGTCGAGTTTCGTGATCGCGTATTGCTGGCGATAGCTCACACCGAGGTTCGGGCTGCCGGGGCTAGCAACCGTGAAGTTGCCGCTCGCGGTGGGATAGTAGAACACCGAGCCGTAGTAGCTCAGTCCCGGGCGCAGCTCGGGGAGCTTTTCGACTCCGACGCCGAAGCCGCGCAACTGCGGATACCCGTAGTTGTTTCCGGTTTCGATGTAGCTCACGCCGACGTAGAGACGCGGGTTGGCAACTTGGTATTCCACGCGGCCGTCGATGTCGGTCTGCTTTGCCAAGAAGACCGGCGTGTAGGCGTAGCCGCCGTCGATCGTGCTGAATCCGGTGTATTGATTTCCCAGCACGTCGGTGAGGTTGCTATTTGTCACGTAGGCGTCTTGACGATAATCGATTTTGCCGGCCCAGCGCGAATTTGCCGGAGCGAAGCCAGCGCTAATGAGATACGATTGATCGCAGTGCTGACCGTTTGCGAATTCGTTGTAGTTCGCGCGGTCTGAAAACGCAGCCGCAATGAAGGCGATATACGGTGCCGGGGTCGGCGTGGGAGTCGGCGGCGGAGGCGGGGGTGTCGGCGCGATCGTCGGCACCGGCGTCGGCGCGGTTGGCGGCGGCGACGGCGGAAGGTAGCGCACGACGACGAGTTGCCGCGACGGCTCCCATTCGACGTACGCGCCCAGCGCTTCGGAGAGCACGCGCACCGGAACGAGGACGACGCCTTGATAGAGAATGGGCGGTACGTCGAGCGGGCGCGCGCTGCCGTTGACGATCACTTCGTCCTTGCCGAGCGTGACCGACGCACTCGCGTCGCCTCGGGTCACCGTATAGGTGTTGCCGTCGGCCGAGGCCGTAACGGTCGCACCCATCTGCTCGAACATGCTCTTCAGCGGGACGTAGATCTGGCCGTCTTTTATGGACGCCGCCAGCACGCGGCCTTGCTTGAGGACGTCGGGCTTAGCGTAGATCGTGTGATCGTTGAAGAGAATCGGAATCTGGCCGGAGGGCGGACTCCCGAAATCGGGAGTATCCGCCACCGCGCCTGCGCCGGCACAGAGAAAGAGTACTAGGCACCACCCAAGTATGCGCATTATTTTCCGCGGCCTCCCGGACGGGAGGTAGGCTTGGGCTCGGTCTTCGGAGCCTGTTGATGACCCGCTTGTTGCGCTACAGGCTTGGCAGGCTGCTGATGTTGCTGCTGCTGCTGCGGCTTTTGTTGTTGCTGCTGCTGCTTAGCGGGCGCTGCGTGCTGTTGCGGTGCGGGCGCTGCGTGCTGTTGCGGTGCGGGCGCTGCGTGCTGTTGCTGCTGCGGCGCTGCGTGCTGTTGCGGTGCGGGCGCCGCGTGCTGTTGCGGTGCGGGCGCCGCGTGCTGTTGCGGTGCGGGCGCCGCGTGTTGTTGCGGTGCGGGCGCTCCGTGCTGAACCGGCACGCGATCGGTTGATTTCACCGGCGTGAAGCCGGCAGGGCGGTTGTTCGGTGCGAGGGGTTTGGCCACGCTTGTGACCGCGGGAGTACCGTGATTGACCGTCGCTAAGTAATTGCGGTTCTGGGCGGCAACGTTCACGTGTTGCGTTTGCACGCTCGTCATCGGGTAATGGTGCTCGCGCCCGACGGCGATCTGCGCTTGGGTCGGCTGCGCGACGATCCCACCGTGCCCGCCGTTATACGAGATGCGATTTCCTCGATATTGATTCTGCAAGGGCGCGCGATCCACGTACACGTAGCGCACGTAGTGCGGTTTCACGTTCGTGACGGCGGTGTTGTAGTAAAACTGATTGTTCTGCCAGCGGCCGCCGTTGTAGCCGTTGCCGTAGTACCCGTTGCCGTAGTTGACGCCGCCGTAGTAGCCGACGTTTTGGCCCCAGTACCCCTGGTTCCAGCGATATCCGCCGTTGTTATAGCCCCAGTAACCCGGCGTCCAATAGAGGTTCGGCTGCGGCGGGTTGACCCACGTTCCGGGCACCCAGAAGTAGCCGCCCTGGCCGTACGACCAGTATCCGGGTTGCCAAATCATATTCTGCTGGTACGCGTCCGGCTGATAGTACTGCGGTAGCGGCGGCGGCCCCGAATTGAGGACGAGGCCCAGCAGAACGCTCACCGCGTATGCGTAATCTTGCGCGTCGGAGCGCGCCGGCGCTGCGCTGAATAGCAGGCCTGCGGCGACGATCGTTGCGATGAAGCGATAAACGTGTAGTTTCATCGTTGATACCCCTCGCACACGAGGTATCCGTTGTTGTTCGCGAAGAGATTCTGCGCGCAGCGCGTCATGTCGACGCTCGACGTAAGGTAGTCGCCGCGCCCGTCTTGGCAGCTCGCGCTGAGCGCGTTTCCGCGCATCGACGCGTTGCGGCAGCTCATGCTCCAGCTACCGCCGGGAAGACGATTGTTCGCGTTCCATTGATTGGAGCCGCGTTGGTAATTCCCGCGGTAGCCGTTGCCCTCGCAGGCTAGCGTACCGTTGATGTTTGCAATCATGCCGCTGGGGCACTGATTGACGTCGATGGAAGAACGCGACCAAGAATCATCGTCGCGCCGGCACTGCGCTCGAAACGTTGAGCCCTGCATGTGCGGGTTGCGGCAGCTCATCTGCCAGCTGCCCTGCGGCTCGTAGGTTTGAGCGGAAGCCTGCGACGAGATGCCGGCGGTGAAGAGGAGCGCTATCGCTAGCGCGGCGAGAAGTTTCATAGCTGAGATGCTTTCATAATCAGAATCTCACCATCGTGGTGCCGTTGCCGGGGCTGCAGTCGCGCAGCGCACGTGGCGATCGCACGTTCATTCGAAATCCGAGCGCGGTTGTTTGTGAACCGGCGTCTGTGGATCGCGTCGTAACGTAGTCAAAGGTAAACGAATGTCCCGGGGCAAGCGGTGGAATCGCTCGAGAGTCTTTTCTCGTGTTGCCCTTGTAGATGTCGACGAATTGCAGCGTGTCGGCAGGTTGCGCAGCGCTCCCAAGATTGACGACCGTGGCCTTCAACGTGTAGCTGTTGAGGCCGCCGCTCGACTGCATACCCGCAACGACGACCGAAACGACCGCCGGGTCGGGCCCACTGCACGTCACGCTTGACGCTGGTGCAGGTGGAGCAATGAGGAGCAGAGCGATGGCGATGAAAACGCCACGTAGCTTGCGCCGAAAATTCGTGCCCATGCAGCAAGCCTAGTCGAGTATCGAGCTCGCCGGTATAGTGGAAATACCGGTTTAGGGTCTGTTCGGAGGTTTCTCCCACCCCAGAACGCGGGCGATCAGCTCGGTGCGGTTCCGGCTCTCGGATTTATCGACCATGCTCTTGATGTGGTCTTGAACGGTCGACGTCGTGATGTTCAGCGCCTCAGCGATCTCTTTGAGCTTTGTGCCGTCCAGCAAGAGAGCCAACACCTCGAGCTCGCGCGGCGTAATATGGAAGCGCACGGCTGGCCCGACGAGCGAATTCACCGGTTCGAACCGGTCGATGCGTACGCCGATGCACAGCCCGGTGGGCCCCGAGACGGGTTGGGTGCGCACGACCAGGAACGGCACCGGGCGGGCGACGCCGGGAAGTTGCGTTGCGGGGTCGCTCTGCCAGCCGGCAGTGAGCGCGCGCACGGTATCTTCGAGAACCGCCGGCAGGCGATCGGCAAACCGCGTGCTCAGGCCCGTAAGCGCGGCACGGCGTTGATCCTGTGAGGTCCAGGTCATCACGATGTTCAGGTCGCGATCGAGAACGTATTCTTCGCCTCGCGGGTTCCGTAGCGCGTTCAGGACGCTCGGATCGTGATCCGCACTCGAGCGGCTCAGCGAGCGTGGATTTAAACGCAAGGCCGCCAAGCGCTCCGAAGCGGCATCGAGCGCGAGCGTCAACATGGCGATTTCCGCCGATGTGAAGCGCCCCAGCGCGCTCGTGCGCAGCAACGTGAGGATGCCGAAATTGGCGCGGGCGTCGGCAAATAACAGGGTGACGCCGCTTTCATACTCGCCGAGCGGGCCGAGGGTCGCTGCGATGCGGGGGCCGGTTTTTGTCTGCTCGCGTTGGCGCGCATTTTCATTCGCGAGCTTGCCGAGCTCGTCGCCGTTCTCGTGCGAGGCGAGGAGATGGGCGAGCGCCCCTCCCTCGGGGCGCGCAAAAGCCCAGCGCGACGTTGGGACCACCGACAGGATGGCCATCACGATCGGGTAGGCTGCGTCGGACTCGGGCATCGAGTCGACGAGCACGATATCGTGCTTTTCCACGATGGCCGCCTTTAATGACCGATGTTAGGCTGCTTGAAGGTACCTACATTCGAGGTGAAAGCGTTATTACCATGCCTCGCGTCTGCTGCATGATCGGTGTCAAACTCGAGGATAGCGCGCGCCTTGCCACCGCGCTCGCTACCGCAATTAGCGGCGTTGAGACGAGTGTCGCGCTGCTGGACATCGTCGTCCTCAATTCCCTTGCACCCGAGTTCTTGCTGATCGATATCGACTCGCTGCTCGCCGATCCGCTGGAGGCCTTGCGGCAACTTCGCTTCGTGCTTCCAAATTGCGTCATCATCGTCTATACCGGCAGCGTTCGCGCTTCGGTTGTCCGCGATTGTCATAACGCCGGCGCGAACTGCCTGCTCTCGAAACTTTCAACCGAACGGCAACTCGTTGCCGGATTGCGTCACGCCATGTGGAGCGGCTGCTTTACCGACCCTCGCTTCGTCGCTTCGGCGTAAAGCACGAACTGCGTGGAAAGCCCCGAGCGCTCGCGCATGCTGGCGGAAGTTCGCGAGGAGAGTATCCGCGAAACGCCGGCGTCGCAGGTTGGGATCGAGCGCTTCATACGATTCGTCGGCCGTCCGTGGCTCGCGTACGGCGTTGTCCTCTTTCTTGCCGCCTGGATCGTGGGCGACGCGATCTTCGCGCACGTTGACGGCCACGCATTCGACCCGGCGCGCTTTCCTTGGCTCCAGCTCGTCGCGTCGTTTTTCTCGCTGGGAATGACCGTGCTCATCTTGATCGCGGAAAACCATCAAGGAATGGTCGCCGAGCGCCGTGCCCAGGTGACGTTGCAGATCGCGCTCGTCTCCGAGCAGAAGATTGCAAAGGTCATCGAGCTTCTCGAGAGTTTGCGCCGCGACGCACCCGGCGTACCCGATCGCCTGGACGAAGAGGCCGATCGCATGGCGGAGGCTACCGATCTGCGAGAGGCGTTGGTTGAAATGGAGCATGCGCAAGAAGACGCGGCCGTTCACAGCTGATGAAGCCGCATACCGAGGTTTTCACTATGCCCAGCGCGCCGTGGTCTGAGCTAGCCTCATACTATGAGGAGAGACATCGTGAATAACAACAAAGAGAACCTTCGAAAGATCACCACGGAAGCCAAAGAAGCGCGCGACGTCGCGCGTGAGACCTTGCATCGAGCGACCGCCGATGCGGAACACGCCGAGCGCAACGCGGCCGGAGATACGATGACCGCCGGTGAGAAAATCGCGTCGGGTGTGGATGAGATAAAGCAGCGAATAGAGGCCGAAATGGATGCTGCAAAGCGAAAGCTGTATGGTCACTAAAGCGACGCCAAAAGCCGACGTTCTCGGCTCCAAGGAACTCGCCGGCGCCGTACGGCGCCTTCTGGTCGATGCGGGCTTCCACGTCTGCTCGGCAAACTGCAGCGCTCCAGGTCACCTCATCGATAAGATCATCGTGCAGGTAGGGCCGGTCGAAGATGCTCCCGACGCCGACATCGGAACGGGGAAGCGCTTTCCGCTGCTCCAAATCGGCCTCTGCTGTTGGCTGATGGGCATGCGCTGATGCAAACGCGCGCGGCGAGCAACGCGCTCGCCGTCAGCGTCGTTGGGTACGGTGCCGTGGGGCAAGAGACCGCAAAGCTCCTTGCTCTGCGCGGCGACGGCGTACGTATCGTGCAGCGTTCTGCGCCCGCCGAGATTCCCGTCGGATGCTCGTTTCTCGCTGCGGATATGAGCGATCGGGATGGCGCGATCCGCGCCTGCGCCGGCGTCGACGCGGTCGTCTGCGCGCTCGGCCTGCCCTACGACTCCGCACTTTGGGAGCACTTGTGGCCGATACTGATGCAGAATCTACTCGAGGGCTGCGCCGCTTCGGGATCCCGCTTGGTGTTCGCCGACAATCTGTATCTGTACGGTCCGCAGACCAGGCCGCTCACCGAAAATATGCCGTTGACGGGGTACGGCCGCAAGCCGGCGCTTCGCGCCAAGATCACAGAGCAGTGGCAAGCCGCGTACAATGCCGGGCGCGTGCGCGCCGTGGCCGTCCGTGCGAGCGATTTTTACGGGCCCGATGCACCGAATTCGGTGCTGGCCGCTTTCGGAGTCGCGCGCCTCTGCGCGGGGAAAGCCGCGCTCGTGCCCTACAACCCCGACCACGCGCACGACTTCACGTATCTACCCGATTTTGCGCGCGCGCTCGTTTCGCTCGTCGACGCGCCCGATGATGCATACGGCCAGGCGTGGCACGTGCCGGTCGCGCGGCCGACGCGCACGCTGCGCGAAGCGCTCACGCTAGCCGCGTCGATTATCGGAGTTTCGCCCCGCATGACGCTCGTGCCGCAATTTCTCGCGCCTGCCCTCGGAATGTTTTCGAAAGAGATCCGCGAGAGCATCGAGATGCGTTTTCAATGGGATCACCCGTATCTCGTCGATGCGTCGAAATTTGCCGCGCGATTCTGGAGCGACGCGACTCCGCTCGAAGACGGCCTGCGCGCGACGATCGCATCCTGCCGAACGGCAGCTCCCGCCTAGGGTAACGGTCGCCACGCTTTGACGAAGGGTCCGGGAAAGCGGTCGTTCCCCTTGATGGGACGGCGGAAGAGCCAGTCCATAAATCCAGCCAGATTCGCCAGCATCACGAATTGGCGAAAGCCGAAGTTCTCGAGCAGCGCCACCACAAAGAGGTCCCACACCTCGCTTAAGCCGTATGATGTATATGATATCTCGTCGAGCAGTATGCTGACGATGCTTCCGAACATGGCAAGCATGAAAACCAAAGCGAGCAGCCAGAGTTGCGCCGCGATGTCGAGAATCCCGAGAAAGCCGCCTACGACGGCAAACACCACGCCGAGCGGCACGACGATCGGGGCGAGCCACTCGAAGAACACGAAGTACGGCATGGTGATCCAGCTGAAGAAGCCGCCGCCCCCAAACAGCATGCGGCGGTGGATCGTGACGCACTCGCAGAGGTGACGATGCCAGCCCTTGCGCTGCTTGTAGAGTGCCGACGGCGTGGCCGGCACGTCGGTCCAGCAGACGGGATACGGGGTGAACGCTACGCGGTACGCGCGCCCCGTGGATATGCAATAGTTGTGCACCCGCATCGTCATTTCCATATCTTCCCAGATCGTGTCGGTGCGGAAGCCGCCGCAAGCGATCAGCACGTCTTTGCGCCAGAGTCCGCACGCGCCCGAGACGATGCCGAGCGCGTTGAACGGGGCGAAGCCCATGCGCGTCGACAGAAACGCGCGCAGATATTCGAGAACTTGAAAGCGCTTGATCATGGAATCCGGCAGATGCTGCCGCTCGTCGCGGTGCGCTTCTCCCGGTCGCGTCCGCCCTGCCACGGCGATCGCTCCGCCGACGGCAACCGTTGTGGGATCCTTTTGGAACGGCTCCGTCATCCATTGGAGCGTCTGGCGATGGTAGTATGAATCGGCGTCGGCGCTAAAGATCAGCGGGAACTTGGCCAGGTTGACTGCGGCGTTCAAGGCGTCGCCCTTCCCCCCGTTGACCTTATCGATCACACGCAATTCCGGGTGCAGGCGCGATTGGTAGATCTCTTTGATGCTCTGTGTCGCCAAACCGGTGCGATAGATACCCTCGTATGGTTCGAGTTCGAAGGCGTCATCTAATACGAGCAAGGTGTCGTCGGTAGAGCCGTCGTTGACGACGATAATCTCGAAGTTGACATACTCCAGCGCAAGCATCGAACGCAGCGAATCGATGATGATCGACGCCTCGTTAAATGCCGGAACCACGAAGGTTACGGGCTGATCGAGCGTCGAGGTGGTACGGCGAACGGGGTCGGCAAGATGGAGTTTTACGAACCACGGCAGCCGCAACAGCGCCACCGAGCCGGTGAAAAGATAAAATGCATTGATGGCGATGAAATAAGCGAACAAGCAGAGCTCGATCGCGATGACGTCGCTGGAAGGGATACCGTGGATCATGCTGCGTCCTCAATCGAATCCGGGATGCGCCGGTCCGGCTTTGGTGTCCGTCGCGCGCTTATCACCCTCTCTGCGAGGACTTGGGCGATCGCGTCGCGCGAAAAACGGTCGGTGAGCCCGGCAGCGAACTCTTCGACGAGCTCGTTCGTGGCCAGAAATTCGACGGCGGCTTCAGCCGCGCGAAGGCGAATCCAGTAATCCGGACTCGAGAGCATTCTCACGAGGAGCTCCCGATCGTCCGGACGGACGCATTTTCGCAGCAGGCGTAGGCCGGACAAGGCGACGATGAGCTCGTCGCTGCCGGTAAAGCGCAGCGCGGTCTCACGATCGCGCTCGCCGGCAAAGGGTACGAGCGCCCGCAGGGCGGCCGCAAGCGCTTCCGGCGCTAGCGAATCGGCGAGTACATTCGCACAAATAGTACGCGCAGTTTCAGACGAACAGAAACCCACGTAGTCCAAAAGCCGCGGCTTCGCTTCGTCTGGAGCTCCTGCTGCGGCCTCAAGCATCGCAGCGTCGAGAATCGTCGTGTCGACCTCGCGTAGCATCGTCTCGACGCGCGAACGCACCCAGTCGGATCGGCCGAGCAACAACTGTAGAAAGTCTCCGACGAATCCGGGGTCGAGGCGAAGCATGCAGTGGGCTGCCGAAGGAGAGAGTTCGGGGCCGGGAGCCTGCGCGAGTTCACGCGCGCCGTCGAGCGCTCGTATCTCCCCAATCTGACCTAAGACGTCGAGAGCGAGAATCTTATCCGCGTCATCGCCTCGCTGTAGAAGCGCCATTGCTTGCTCCGCGAGGCCGACGGACGTTGCAAGATGATCGAGTTTAGCGTGGATCTCGGCGGCGCGCGGCCGGTCCTTCTCGCGAACGTCGTGAAACTGAACGTAGAGCGAGATGATCGTGAACCATTCGTGCTTACCGATTCTCGGCAACGAACCGCTGATGGCGTCTCCCGTATAGGCGGTCAGAAAGATCGCTCGCCAGCGTCGTATCAAGACGTTTCTGCGCCGCTGATAGATCGCGGTGCGAGAACGTACGAGGATGACCGCAGCGAGAAGAAGGACGGTCATAAGAACCATCAGCGCAACGCTCACCTTGATGATGAGCTCGAAGATGCTAAAAGCGTTGGTTAATAGCAAGATGCACCTCGAAGCGATCGTAGGCGCCGGTGAGGAGATACCACCCGGCTCCGAGGCGGATAGCCGTAAACGGTGATAACCAGTGGTTCACGCTAGCTGTGTAGTTGATCGTCTGATAGATCGCGACGTTCGCGCCGACCCCGGTGTTCTCGACGTCTCGGCCGCCTGACACCGCGAGATAGAGATCGTCGCAGCGAAGGGTGCGCGCATAGGCGATCCCGGCTGACATGGCGATTCCCGGGACATTCGACAGGTGCACGGCCGTGATGGTGATACTCACGTGATCGTTGCCGGCGTAACGATCGGCGCCGGTCGTAAGAATGCCGGCGACGGCCGTCGGATAGTTCCGCTGCGTGAATCCGGCCTGAATGCCGTACCCACGATCCAACCGAAGATCTAGGCCGCCTTGCAGCGTCGAGTTCGGCAGAACCTGGTGGGTCGGGCTGAACGACGCGATGGCGTCGGCATACAGCTTTGGAGCGAGGAGAAAGTACGTCCCAGCTTCGTACGTGACGTCGCTGAGGCCGAAGCGCTGATCTGCCGTAACGCTTGCGTAGGATGCGTGGGCAGGTCCTGCGCGTGTCGAGAGGATGAGGTACTGCTCGTTCCAATCGCTGTGGTTACCAGTCAAGGTGTCGGTCGTGGCGCCGAGCTGCGCCGTGAGCGAGCGGGACGGCGGCTCGACGCTACGGCATGAAGCTTCGGCATCCCCGCAGGCGAGCATGATGCAAAGGAAAAGCGCGATGGAGCCTAAGCGCATCACGCCGCGCGGTCATGTGCGAGGCTCGCGATGACGTCATCGAGCGTCTGCTCGAGCGATACGCTCGGTTCGAATTGGAGAAGGCGTCGGGCTTTCGCGATGTCGGGCACGCGACGCATGATCTCATCGAAGCCCGCCGGGTACACCTCGCAAAATGGAACGAAGTCGATCGTCGAGCTCGAACCCGTGCGTTCGATAATCACGCGCGCGAGATCGAGGATGCTGGTCTCGACGGGATTTCCTACGTTTATGACCTCTCCCGCAACGGTGTCGATGTGCTCCAGCTGCGCGAGCAACGTTCGGACGACATCTTTAACGGAACAGAAGCAGCGCGTCTGCGTGCCGTCGCCGTACACCGTTAGGGGTTCGCCGGCAATCGCTTGAGCGACGAGCCGAGGGATGACCATCCCGTATCGTCCGGTCTGGCGCGTCCCGACGGTATTGAAGAGCCTTGCTACCGCGACTTTGAGGCCTCGTTCGCGGTGAAGGGCGAGCGCGTAGAATTCATCGTAGGCTTTCGCGCATGCGTAGCTCCAGCGGCCGACGTCCGGAGAGCCGATGCTGATGGGATCGCCTTCGCCTGAGGGAAAGCGCAGCGAGTGGCCGTAGACTTCGGACGTCGATGCGATGACGATCGGAACGGACTGACGCAGTGCGGCGGCGAGAACGATTTCGGTGCCGCGCGCGTTTACCTCGAGCGTCTCGAGCGGACTCAGCAAGATCATCTTTAGCCCGATGCGCGCCGCCAAGTGAACGACGGCATCGCAGCCTGCGATAGCGACGTTTACCATCTGTTCGTTTCGAACGTCGCCGTTTACGAAGGTAAATCGCGGGTCGTCGATGGCCTTCGTCAGGTTATCGAGCGAGCCCGAAGAGAGATCGTCTATGCCCGCAACGGCATGCCCGTGTGCCAGTAGGAAATCTGTGAGGTGCGAGCCGATAAAGCCGGCCGCTCCCGTGACTAGCACTTTCATAGGTGGGTCACCTTTGCTTCCGTTTCTTCACGCATCTCCGCCGACAGCCCGTCGCGCGTGTCGACGACGACGCGCGCGTACTGCGCGATCATCTCGTAATCGACTTCCTCGTGCTTGCAGAGGATCACCACGCAATCTGCCGCCTGGAGGGTCGCGGCGTCGAGCGGGACGCTCCGCAGCGTGTCGTACCGCCGGCGGCGGGGCTGGGCGGGGCGAAGCGCGATGCGCATCGCACGCCGTTCGATCGGGACGTTGACCCGTGGCCTCCACTCGGGCCACCCGTCTAAGTCGAAATCGAGCAATGGGATCAGTGGATCGTGATAGGAGACGAAGGCGCCGCTGAAGCGCAGCCGGTCGATTACGGAGATCGCCGGGCTTTGCCGTATATCCGCGACGTTGTCTTTATAGGCCACGCCTATGACGAGGATATTCGAATCATGGAGAGCCTTCGATTCGGCGTTGAGAGCTTGGCTTACCAGATCGACGACGTAACCCGGCATCGTGGTGTTAATCTCGTCGGCGAGCTCGATGAATTTAGAAACGACACCTTGCTCTTTGGCTTTCCAATTGAGATACAAGGGATCGAGCGGGATGCAGTGACCGCCCGCCCCCGGGCCCGGGAAAAAGGGTAGAAAACCAAACGGCTTGGTTGCCGCGGCAGTAATCACCTCAGTGGAATCGATACCGAGATGATTGCAAAGCACGGCAAATTCGTTGATCAGACCGATATTTACGAGGCGAAACGTGTTTTCGAGCAGTTTCACCGTTTCCGCGGTGCGAGCGCTCGAGACCGGATGAACGACGTCCACGATCGCGGAGTAGAACGCGCACGCGGCCTCGGTCGAGCTCGGGGTGGAACCGCCGACGACCTTCGGGATATCGCGCATCGGCATCTCGCTCCCGGGGTTAATGCGCTCCGGGGAAAAGGCCAGATAGAAGTCCCGGTCGAGTTGCAAGTTCGCGGCTTGGAAGATCGGAAGCAGCACCTCGTCCGTCGTTCCGGGATACGTCGTCGATTCGAGAACGACGAGTTGCCCCGGCCGCAGGCTTGCCGCGATGCTCTCCGTTGCGCCCTTGATGTATGAGAGATCGGGGTTCTTGCTCTTCTCCAGCGGAGTCGGCACGCATATGACGATGACGTCGCATTCGCCGAGCCTGCTGAAGTCGCACGTGCTCGTCAAGCGCGCGCCGCTCACGAGTTCCGCGATCTCTCCGTCTGCTACATCCTGTATATACGAAACTCCACGTTCGAGATGGTCGACGCGCTCCGCATCGACGTCGAAGCCGATGGTAGATTCGAACGCACTTCCGCACGCGACCGCAAGCGGGAGGCCTACGTATCCGAGGCCGATGATGCCGATCGTTGCAGTCCGATCGCGGATGCGCGCACCCAGCAGATCGATCGGCGTTGATTGCTCCGCGGGTTCACTTTCGGAGTTTGTAACCAGGGTCGACATGTAAAGATCCTTTTACGATGCATGAGTGTGCGGGACGCGCCGACGCAGAGGCGGCTTGTGCCCGGTGCTCCATCGTACGAGATCGCGGCTCGCAGCGGCATAGTGAAAATCGCGGTTTACGCGATCCGAGCGCTTGTCTCACTACCTGGCGACGATGGTGGTCACTACGAGGAGGCCATGAGTTGCGACGAGGGAACCGCCGTATTCGAACGCGATTGCACCGCTCTCGTCGGTGCGATAGATCGTAGCGCCGGAGCGCTCCAGCGTTCGGAGCGTCGATGGCGCCGGATGCCCGAACAGATTGTGCCTTCCGACCGAGACGATGGCATACTTCGGATGCACGGCCGCGATAAAGTCCGGCGACGAGCTGTACGCCGAGCCGTGATGGCCGACTTTGAGCACGTCGGCGTGCAGGTCGATGCCCTCCGCGAGAAAGCGCTGCTCGGCTGCGACGCCGGCGTCGCCGGTGAAGAGCATGCGGAAGCTACGATACTCCAAGATAAATGCGACCGAGTTATCGTTGATCGCATTCTTGCCGCCGATAAACGGCAGCGACGGCCCGATGAAGTGCACCGTTACGCCGTCGTCGGTACGCCATTCCATTCCCGCGCGCGGCTGCACGACCGGCACGTCGTTGCCGCGCGCGACATCGAGGCAGTCGCGATAGGCGTGGCCGCCGTACGTCTGCCCGCCGTCGGCGATCTCGTCGACGCGAATCTTCCGTAATACCGGCGCGCAGCCGCCGGCGTGATCTCATAAAGCCCTGTACTCACACCACTGGCACGCGTGCCTTGCGACTTTTAAATCGCCTTTGGGCTCAATGTAATCGGGATGGAGATCCGCCTTAATCGCCTAAGCCTAGGGCGTAAGCGACCCGCACAGCTCATGAGGTGCCGCGAAGATCCAGCAAAGCGTCGATTTCTTGCGGGAATGCTCGCGACGCACGGAGTGGAGGCCGCGTTCCACTTGCGCATGCTCCGGGTTCCGGCACCTATTGAGGCCCTTGAGGTCCTTAGTGAAGTTGACTGTACAGGTTGCGAGTCGTTAACTGAAATGATGAACGAGCCTTCTGACAGCAGCATCGATGCGGTCACATCGTTCTGCCTGCCAGTGAACGTATAAACTGGGGCGACGCCATGCGAGTGGGTAGCCGCATCACCGATGGCTGGTCGCACTTTCAGCCCATTGGTATGCGTGGGCCGTCGAGCGTGCTGATGGTCTAATAGACCCAAGGATCGTAAACTTCTTGGTCGTAGGTCTCAATGCGAGAACCTCGCCATCTGCAACACTCCGTCGACGGGGCCAGGTAACGTGCACGCTAGTGACTCGAACACCTCACCATCATGTATTCTATGCTTATTACGGCGTTCGTGGGCTTCGTCATTGTGAAAATCCCATCTTCACGAACTTGTCAACACGAGAGCGCTGAGGCTGCGCCGAGAAAGCGCGAGCAAAGCATCCGACAAATGCAACAATCGTTGGGCTGCTTAAAATCCGTCCGACAGCTGAGGCAAACGTGACTCCCTTACGCTTTCCTCTTGGAGAAGAGGGTTGAATCCATGAGTGACGATATGAGCAGTTCACAAAATCGATTCGAGCCAAAAGATCACACCGCGATACCGTTAAGCGCAAAAGTCGTCCTGGGAATTTGGGCACTCATATCGCTAGCGATTATCGTCATCGCAGCTTTGACTCCCGCGGTTAGAGCGCCGTGGATGCACCTCAGCAGAGGCGATTTCATCAATACGGGGCTGCTGCTAGCAAATCAGTTCTTATCTGGCCTAACTTTGCTTTTGGTGTTCCTCACATGGCGCCTTTACAAAATCGCAACCGAAGCGACAACTCTAACTGAGAGGTCGCAGCGCGCTTCGCACGCGCCGCTCCAGATCGCGCCATCGGCAATCCTTTTGAGGGCATCGCGCTCTGCCAGTGCCTGGGCGGCGAGCACCAAAACGATAGGCGTCATGAGGACGCTCTGATCCACCGGCCCGGCTGCGCGCGCGAGTGATTCCGCAAGCAGCTTCTTCGCGCGCGCCGGCTCGTGCTGGGCAAGCGGGATCAGCCACGCCGAGGCGATCGGCAAGAGCGAATCCGATTGCGAGCCGGATTCGACGAGCGCGAGTTCCGCTCGCGCTGCGGCCCAGGGCGGCGCCTCTTTCGGCAGGCGCTGAAATGCGGCCCCGGCGGTCAAGGCGGAGAGCAGGATGCGCCGGTACTGCGGATCGCGCATCGACGGCAGATGCTCGTGGGCGTAATCGGCGAGGTCCGCGAACGCGCCCTGCGCCAGCATCGCATGCGCGGTAAGGACGCGCGCCACGGGCTCGTTCGGCGAAAACTGATTGTCGGCGATCGCCTTTTCCAGCGCGCTCGCGCCGCGGAACCGAAAGAGATGCACGAGTTGCACGGAGCGCGGCATGATCGCCACGATGGGCGGGAGCGCCC
>Ga0326727_10005683_pt1 | contig 35231 bp, 37 predicted proteins | sample MB2enrmetagenome_FD_207643 | JGI IMG/M metagenome (GOLD analysis project Ga0326727, IMG submission 207643) | Lab enriched peat soil microbial communities from McLean, Ithaca, NY, United States - MB29MY | ecosystem: Environmental > Terrestrial > Soil > Wetlands > Peat | place: USA: New York...
AGTTCGGTTATGCCCTGATGGCAGGTGGTGCAACGGTCCACAACGTCCATTTTCGGGATCCAGATCTGGCTGATTTCGAAACGGAAATCTTCCAGCAAACGCTTGGTGTCCGGCCGGGTTTGGGCGAAGCGGACGTAGTCCCTTTCGTATCGCTTCCACGACCGCAGATACTCGCGCACGGGCGAAATTGCCAGCACCGCCAGGAAGACGACGCTTGACGCAGCGAAAGCCCCGCGAAAGCGTTTCGTGACTTTGCCCATCTCCTCAGGAAGCATGTCGACTCCAAGGCCAGATCCAAGACCATCCCGGGCCCCTGAAAAAAGTGCCTACCAACGTGAGCGTCAGCGCCACCGCAATGAACCAAGTCATCACCCACCACGAGACCGTGCGCGACCTCAGGAACTGCACATAGCGCGCGGAACTGGACGGCGTGAAATAGGGGAGCAGGGCCAAAGCTCCCACCAGCACCGTGGGAACCAAGACGGTCCAAGCGTCGTAAACTGCCAAAAGAACGCCCAGCACAATTACCACTCCCACCAGAACCTGGGCACGACGTTGCTGATTGCCGCACCAAAAGGGCTCGCCCTGCACGTTGATTTCGAAGTAAGGAATGACCACGAGGCCTAAAACCACCAACGTGGGGATCAGAACCCCCGCGACGATGGGCGGGAAATAGTGGAGCAATTCCTGAAGGCCGAGGAAGTACCAGGGCGCTTTGGCGGGATTGGGCGTGAGCAGCGGATTGGCCAGTTGCTCGAGCGGGGCATCCCAGAAAAGCGCCACCGCCACCAGCACGATGATCAGAACCTGGAGGACGATTGCCTCCCGCAGGATCAAGTGGGGGTAGGACATCAGTTGCGGTCCCGCCTCGCCTTTGACCTTCGCCGACGTCTTCCGAGTGATGAAGACGATCCGGCGCGGATCTTTGGCCGCATCGGATCCGAAACCCGCTATGTATTTATTCGTCTCGCTCATGTTCGTCTCGGACGGTCAGGCCGCCGTCCTTTTGAATTCTCCAGAAATGCACGGCAATGAGTACCACGGCGGCAAGCGGCAGGATGACGCAATGCAACACATAGAATCGGAGCAAGGCGTTCTGTCCGATGATGTGCCCTCCCAGCAGCAGAAACCGGAGAGGCCGCCCCAACACGGGAACGTAACTGATGATGTTGGTCCCCACGGTGATCGCCCAAAACGCCAATTGGTCCCAGGGGAGCAAGTAACCCGTGTAACTCAGAAATAGCGTGACCAGCAGCAGTCCTACGCCGACCACCCAGTTAAATTCGTGGGGAGGTTTGTAGCCGCCTCGATAGAAGACGTGGAACATGTGCCAAAAGACCGCAACCACCATCGCCTGCGCAGCCAGCCGGTGCAAGTTGCGCAGGAAGACTCCGTTCGAAACCACGTAGATCAGGTCTTTCATGTCGCGGTAAGCGTCCGGGACGGCAGGGTGGTAATAAAGCATCAACAGGATCCCGGTGACGGACAGAACGACAAAAAGGAAGAAAGCGATTGAGCCCAGGTAATAGGTTGCGCGCACGCCCAGCGACTTCTCTCGCACTTTGACCGGCAAGAGGTGCAATGAAAGGTTGCCGAATATCGCCAGGCTACGTGTGCGGTTGGTGCGCGCCGGCCCGCGCCGGAAGACGGATCGCCATACGCGGGTGCCCCTTAATTTCTCGAATCTTTGCTCTATCCAGGGTGTCGTCGCCATACACTCCTCAAACTCGGAGGGTTTCCCCTTCCTTGACCGTTTCGAGCTTGTCGACCTCCAGCGCGCCGTCCGCTGTCAAACGCACCGCAAAGTGCGGGAGCGAGCGCGGCGCGGGCCCTGCCTCGACGCTTCCATTCCTCCCAAACTTGCTTCCGTGGCACGGGCAGGCAATCTGATTGGACTCCGGCTTCCATTGCGTAATGCACCCCAGGTGTGTGCATACCGCCGACATCGCCCACAAGCTTTTTTCGGTGCGAACGATGTACACCTGCTGGTCCTGGATGAAAGTGACGGAGTTCACCGGATAGTCATCCAAAGACCCGGCGCGGAAGGTGGTGGGAGGCTCGAAAAGAACGTTGGGCTCGGAATACTCCATCGTGACAACCGCAGCGCCGATGCCGGCAATCGCCAGCGCGCAGCCGGCGATTTCGTTCAGGAAGTCACGGCGGTTGACGGGACTTTTGCTCTCAGGTTTCTCGCTGGCTCTCGATTGGTCTTCCGCGGCCATATTCATTTCTCCCAGCTCAAGGCCTCGAGCGCTTCGGGATCCTGGTCGTACACCTCGAAGCCCTCCATGGTGATCGTGTGCGCGGGGCAACGCTGGGCGCACAGCCCGCAGCGAATGCAGATCGTTTCGTCCTTAACCATCACGGACCCTTCGCCATCCGGCAGTTCGTCGGGGGTAAGGTGCTGCAAGGTGATTGGATCTGAAGCGAGCGACTCCTGAATCTTTCTCGTCTCTGTTTCAGGAATCCTCAACTGACTCAGGGGCACAAGCTCGAGGCAGTTTTCCGGGCATACATCCACGCATCCGCCGCAGAGAATGCATTCCGTGCCTTCGGCTTCGTTCCCCTCAAAGATGGTGTTGATCCAGCATTTCAGGCAGCGCGTCGCTTCCAGCCTCGCTTGTTCTTCTGTGTAACCTACTTCGACTTCCGCGATCCCGGTCCGGCGGTCGAGGGCGATGGTGGGCACAGAAAGGCGTGCGTACTCGTCGTACTCCTGCGCCATCTGGTGATCATCCAGTACCGTAATCTGCACGTAGCGGGGTTTGGGTTTCCAGGCTGGACCGCGCAGGTAGCGGTCAATTTCCTCTGCTGCCTTCTTCCCATCAGCCACGGCGCTGATGATGAGCCGCGGGCCGAAGGCAATGTCGCCCGCGGCAAAGATCCCTGGTGCCGTCGTCATGAGGGTCTGGGGATCAATCTTGACCGTTCCCTGGCGAGTCGTTTCGATGCCATCCTGGGGCGCGAGAAACGAAAGGTCGGAGGTCTGGCCAATTGCCAGGATGGCCGTATCGCATGCGAGAACGCTTTCCGTCCCCGGCGCAAAAACCGGGCTGAAGCGGTGCTGGGCATCGAAAACGGAAGTGCAATGGACCGTCTCGAGTCCCGCCAGTTTGTTGTCCTCGCCAACGAACCGCTTGGGCCCCCTGGAGGCACGAATCTTCAACCCTTCGAGCTCTGCTTCTTCGATCTCTTCTTCGAAGGCCGGCATCTCCTCGCGCGATTCCAGGCATACCATGTTGACTTCTCTCGCGCCCAGCCGCATCGCCGTGCGAGTTACGTCCATAAGTTCCTTCATCACCACGTCGCGCTCGGGCTCTGTCAACTGGTCAGGGAGGACCGAACTCGAGAGCGCATCGAGCGTTTGGCGCTGCTGCTGGCGCAGTGCCGTGCGAGCCACGTCCATGGCTACGTTGCCGCCGCCAATTACCGCCACCCGCTTACCGATGGAGAACTGGTAGCCGAGGTTCACGTTTAGCAGGAAGTCGGTGCCGGTGATGACGCCGTCCAAGTCGCGACCCGGGAGAATCAGGTCGCGGCTGCGATGCAGGCCGATGGCCAGCAGAATGGCCTGGAATCCCTCCCGGCGCAGGTCAGAGAGTGAAAAGTCGCCTAGCCGGCTGTTCAAGCGCAACTCCGGCCCCAACGCCAGAATCTCCCGGACTTGGGCCTGCACAACATCGCGGGGCAGACGGTACTCGGGGATTCCCAGGTGGAGCATGCCGCCGGGCACTTGCGCTGCCTCGAAGATCGTCACCGCGTAACCGAGCAGGGCCAGATCGTGCGCGGCGGCCAGTCCCGCCGGACCTGACCCGATCACAGCCACACGCTCCGCGTGGGTCAGCTTGGGCTTTTCAGGAAACAGTTCGAGAGGATTGCGTGATTCCGGACCGTAGCGCTCGGTCACAAACCGTTTCAAAGCGCGAATCGAGATAGGGGCGTCAAATTGTCCACGACGGCAGGCCGTCTCGCAGGGATGACCGCAGACTCTACCGCAGATCGATGCCAGGGGATTCGGCTGGCGGGCGTATCGGTAGGCTTCTTCAAAACGCCCCTCCGCGATGAGGGAAACGTAGCGTCCCGCCTGCGTGTGAACGGGACACGCCTGCATGCAGGGAAAGTTCGATTCCAGCCAGTCCAGGTCCACGAGTTTGGTAGGTTGCTTAAGCAACTTGCCGCTCCGCCTCACATGCTGTTTGCCCGGTCGGGGTTGCCGTTGCGCCGGTTCCCCCGGCCGAGTTGCCGATCAAAGAGCGTTACTACAACTCGAGAAAACTGCGCCTACTTGGAAACCGTGAGGTTCACGGAAGTCGAGTCACCGGACACGGTGACGGACTGGGTGGAAGGCTTGCCCTCCTCACTCCAGGTCTTCAGCGTGTAACTGCCGGGCGGAACGTCTTTGATCTCGAACTCCCCTTGGCTGTTTGTGGTGGCGAAGTAGGGCGTGGGAACTACGACGACATAGCCGGCCATTTCGGGATGCACGTTGCATAGCAACGGGGCGGCCCCGAGGTCGTTGAAGGTGAAGGACTTCGTCTGGCCCTGTGGCCACGTCCCCAGATTGTGAGCCAGCTTCTTGTTCCCGCTGATGTTCGGCCAATAAACGTTGTGGCCTACGGGATCGCTGTTGAGGAAATCCACCGTGGTCCCTTTCAAGACCACCAGGACATGAGGCGAGAAGGCCATGTGCTTCTGATCTTCCACGACGTGCTTCTCGGGCGCAGTGAAATCCTTGCCGGGAATGGCGTCGATGTAGACAGCGATATTTCCGGCGGAGCGCATTCTCTGCACGGTAACTTTGCCCTTAATCTCGCCGGCTTGGCTGCTGCTGGCGAGAAGGAGGCCCAACATCAGGTAGCTGAGTGCAAGAGTCGCTTGAGTCCTAGTTTTCATTTTTCCACCTCAGATTCGCGATAGGGGCCGCTTCCCCGTCCCTGACCCTGCGGAAAGGTCGGCCCATGTCGTAAGTTAAGTTAGGCTTGAACCATCCTCAGTGACGGGTGCACCTGGACGTTGTGACGCTCATCACAAGGTTCGCTGGTCCCTAGACGTGACGAAGTGTCTGAGCCATTTGAGCCTAAATACGAGAATCGAGCCGCCAGCTTGATGCTGCTGCGGAATGCTGCGACTTATGCGAGTCGAGAACGAGCCACGGAGGAGGGCATACAAAGGCTCTGTGATGTCTATCACAATGGCGATGCGATGGACACAATGACCTAGCGCTGGGTCACGTGGTGTTGGAGTTTTTTGCTGTTTTCCCTATCTTGCGGTACAATATGGCAGCAATTGGTGTTTCTGGGAGCACCTTGATGGCTGCCGATGGACCGAGAGGTCCTCATAACTTGCGAATCGTGGAAAGCTGCCTGGGTTGCGCCCTGCGGGAAGAAGGAATCTTCTGCCAACTGCCTCACGCCGCGTTGTCCACCCTGAATTCTCTGCGCCAAACTTCCTTTTATCCCAAAGGGGTTATGCTGTTTGTGGAGGGACAGCCTGCTCGAGGGCTCTACATCATGTGCTCAGGAGAGGCGAAGCTTTATCTGAACTCTGCTGACGGCCAGAGCCTTACGGTCCGCATTGTTGAGCATGGGGAAGTGCTTGGCCTCAGTTCCCTGATGGCAGACGAAGCTTATCCGGTCACTGCGGAGACGCTCAGCGCAAGTCAGGTGGGTTTCATTCCTCGTCTGGAGTTTCTGCAGTTCATGCGCGCCAACCCCGACGTAGCGATCCGCGTGGCCAAGCATCTCAGCATGGAGCTGGGTAAGGCGTGGCAGCAGACGCGGATGCTCGCCCTCGCGCCGGATACTTACGCCAAGCTCACCCAATTCCTCTTGCAGTGGGCACAGAAGCACGGGCAGCAGTCGCCTGACGGTCTGCGCATTGCGCTTTTCATGACTCACGAAGAGATTGCCCAAAACATCGGCTCCTCTCGCGAAAGCGTGAGCCGCATTCTCAGCGACTGGAAACACCGCGGAGTAATTCGCGTGAATGGCGGGACCCTGACGATCACGAAGCCCTTGGAGCTTGAGACTGCAAATGCCCTTCTAACTGCTCCCTAGCCGCTTACTTCCTTGTGGACCTCTAAGACCTGCCTTGCACTTTTCCCTATTTCCAGTATAATGGAACTATGACAACCCGTGACGACGCTGAACAGGTCATTCGCTACGCGGATATGTTTGCGGCCATGGGGGCCGAGCCGCGCTTGCGCATCATGCAGCTCTTGCTGACCGCCCATCCGCAGGGATTGGTCGTGGGAGACATTCAGGACGAGCTGGGGATCCCACCTTCTACGCTTTCCCATCATCTCGACAAACTCAAGAACGAAGAACTGGTCAACGTACGGCGTGAGGGTACATTCCTTTGGTACACGGCGAATACCGAGGCACTCCAGGAGCTTCTTAATTTCCTCTATGCGGAGTGTTGCACCCGCAACAAAGCTGTTAAACCCGGAGACCTGGTTTTGATCGTGCAGGCCTCAAAGGGAAGCCAGGAGAGGAGAAACAAATGAGCACAGAAAACATCAAGGAAGCGGTGAAAGAGAAATATGGGCAAGCGGCTCTACGCGTGGTCCAGGGGCGAAGTTCCTGTTGCGGCACGGCTCCGCCACTCGAGGGTTGTCCTGACCCGATCACCTCGAACCTCTACGACGGCAGCCAAACCAGTCAAATGCCCCAGGAAGCTCTGCTGGCTTCTTTAGGGTGCGGAAACCCCACCGCCTTGGCCGAGCTGAAGCCAGGCGAAACCGTCCTCGATCTGGGATCAGGCGGGGGCATTGACGTGCTCCTGTCTGCAAAACGGGTGGGGCCGGCCGGCAAGGCCTACGGTCTGGACATGACGGATGAAATGTTGTCGCTGGCCCGCGAAAACCAGCGGAAAGCCGCAGTTGAGAACGTAGAATTCCTGAAGGGCGAAATTGAGAACATCCCACTGCCCGATAACTCCGTTGATGTCATCATCTCGAATTGCGTCATCAACCTCTCCGCCGACAAGGACCGAGTGCTGAGGGAAGCGTTTCGGGTGCTCAAGCCGGGTGGACGATTCGCAGTCTCCGACATTGTTGTGCGCGGAGAAGTCCCTGCTGAGATTCGGCGCAACATGGAGTTATGGGTAGGCTGCATGGCCGGGGCGTTGGAGGAGAGCGAGTACCTTACCAAACTCACGCGGGCTGGATTTGATGTGGTCAACATCGAACCGACCCGAATTTACCGCCTTGAAGACGCGCGCGAATTGCTTTCGAGCCAGGGAATCGACGTGGAGGCTATCGCACCGCTGGTCGATGGCAAGTTCATGAGCGCCTTCGTGAGGGCGAAAAAGCCGGGCACATCGTGCTGCGCTCCTGGTTGCTGCGGGAAGTAGTTCATCGCTCCACCGCGTCATGGCACGCGAATTGAAGAGGGAAAGGCATTGAATGATGTCAGCACATCCAACGCGAAGACTCTCTTTTCTAGATCGATTTCTTACCGTATGGATCTTCCTTGCCATGGCGTTGGGAGTGATCTCTGGTTATCTGCTGCCAGGCCTGGTTCGGACCCTGACGGCCTTCCAGGTGGGCACAACGTCAGTTCCCATTGCAGCCGGTTTGATTCTTATGATGTACCCGCCCCTGGCAAAGGTCCGCTACGAAGAGCTTGGGGAAGTCTTCCGCAACAAACGCGTTTTGCTTCTTTCGCTGGTGCAGAACTGGGTGATCGGGCCCCTTCTCATGTTCGTCCTCGCCGTTACCTTCTTACGCAACCATCCCGACTATATGGTCGGTCTGATTCTGATCGGACTGGCCCGTTGCATCGCGATGGTGATTGTCTGGAATGAACTTGCCAAGGGCGATACTGAGTATGCCGCAGGGCTCGTCGCCTTCAATTCGGTTTTTCAGGTTTTGTTTTACTCGGTTTATGCCTGGCTGTTCATCACCGTATTGCCAACTTGGCTTGGTCTAAAAGGCGCAGTTGTGGACGTGTCAATGAAGCAGATTGCGCAGAGCGTCTTCTTCTACCTGGGGATTCCCTTTCTTGCCGGCATGCTCACTCGCTTTGCCCTGCTTCGCCTGCGTGGGCGGGAATGGTACGAGAAGAGGTTTATTCCCCGCATCAGTCCGCTCACGCTTGTCGCCTTGCTCTTCACGATTGTGGTGATGTTTTCCCTGAAGGGTGAATACATCATTCAATTACCGCTCGACGTTCTGCGGATTGCACTGCCGCTGTTGATTTACTTCGTGGTGATGTTCCTGGTTTCCTTTTATATGGGCAAGAGGCTTGGAGCGGATTACCCCAAGACGGCTACACTCTCCTTCACCGCCGCCAGCAACAATTTCGAGTTGGCTATTGCCGTGGCGGTGGCGGTATTTGGAATTAATTCCGGAGCCGCCTTTGCGGCGGTGATAGGCCCGCTGGTCGAGGTCCCGGCACTGATTGGGCTGGTGAGCGTTGCTCTGCGCTTTCAGCGTTCTTACTTCGCGCCACTTCGGGAGGGCGCGAGCGCCGTCCAAATAGTTCGGGGGTGATCCCCCACCTCCGCTCTATTTCGCAAGGCGCGGCTTATTAGATAGTTACAGGGGCAGTGAGAGACAACAATGATCAAGCCAAGAGTGCTGTTTGTGTGTACTGAGAATTCTTGCCGCAGCCAAATGGCCGAAGGTTTCCTGCGCCACCACGCGGCGGACCGGTTCGAGGCGTTCAGTGGGGGCGCCGAGCCCGGAAAACTGAATCCCACGGCAGTCGATGTCATGAGGGAGGCGGGTATCGACATTTCGGGTCACCACTCGAAAGATGTCGCGGAGTTCCTCGGGCAAAGCTTTCATTACGTCATCAGGGTGTGTGACAAGGTTAAGGAATCCTGCCCGGTGCTTCCAGGCGCCGTCTGGTATTATGAGTGGGGCTTGGAAGACCCTGCCTCCGCGAAAGGCTCGCCCACTGAGCGCATGACAGTGTTCCGGCGCGTTCGCGATGAAATTGAAGGGCGCGTTCTGGAGTTCATCGCCAAGGAATCATAAGGCGAAGTGAGAGTCCTTATCCTTTGCACCGGCAATTCGGCTCGCAGTCAAATGGCGGAAGGGTTACTGCGCCATGACGCAGGAGATGTCTACGAGGTTTTCAGTGCCGGCACGAAACCGACCCGCGTGCGACCAGAGGCAATCAGCGTGATGCGGGAGGTGGGGATCGACATTTCCGGTCACCGCCCCAAGTCGGTGGACGAGTTTGCAGGGCAGGATTTCGACTACGTCATCACGGTATGCGATAACGCAAAGGAGAGTTGCCCCATCTTCCCGGCGAAAACAAAACGCATTCATTGGAGCATCGAAGATCCCGCAGCGGCGCGAGGCTCCGCTGAAGAAATATTGACCGCCTTCCGCCGCGCGCGAGACGAACTCCGAGCACGGCTTCAAGCCTTCACTCGAGGTGAGGTGGAGACGCTATGTTGAAGGCGGGGCCAGCTTCCAGCTATCCGCCTGAAGAAGGGCGCTATCTGCGGGGCAATGACTACTCGCCCGTCACTGTCGCTGTCATTTTGAATTATGACCAGGAAAGAATTCCGCCGGACATTGAGAACTTGGTCCGAGTTGGGCTGGAAAGCGGGGCCGCCCTCTCCGGCACCATCCAGACTGAAAACATAGGCATCGAAAAGCTTATTTGTAACGTCGTTGCCAACCCAAACATCAGGTACCTCGTGATCTTCGGGCCGGAGTCGCCGGGACACCAGACGGGCGAGGCTCTTCTCATGCTGCTCGAAAATGGTGTGGACGAACGCAGGCGGATCATCGGCGCCCAAGCTCTCACTCCCTATCTGTTCAATCTGCCAATGGAGTACATTGAGCGCTTTCGGCAACAGGTCCGCATCATTAATCTCCTGGACGAAGGCGACCCCGAATTGCTGGGCCGCGCAGTCCGGTGTTGCTTTCAAGAGGAGCCGACATCATTCCGAAACTACACCCTCTGTGATCCGGGAGCTTACCCTGAAGGCCCCCTCTCAGGTCGGCTCATCTGGCGGGTCACTCGCCCCCAGGCCGAACCAAAGGACGAAGGTGAACGGCAGCAAAGGGAGCGGCTCAGAGACTTGATGGCGCGAGCGAAACGAGCAACAGAAAAGAAGAGAGAACGTGAGCAACCCTAAGAAGGAACTCTGGTACACTTGCGAGCCACGCGGTTTTGTCTAATGTCCGGAGTTGGTTTTTTCTTGCGGAGGCTCACAAGCCAGAGGCAGCAGTCTCGCTTCGATCAATTTGTAAATATCCAGGTTAGCGCTGCTCGTAAATCAGAATCCGTTCCTGGAGGAGGCGCATGAAACCATTCGCTGCTGAAGTCATCGGCACGGCATTGTTGATCATTTTGGGAGACGGGGTGGTGGCGGGAGTTATGTTGAATAAGACCAAGGCGCAGAACTCAGGCTGGATGGTGATCACTGCGGGCTGGGCGATGGGCGTGCTAATTGCGGTCTATGCCGTCGGGCGCATCAGCGGCGCACATCTGAACCCCGCGATAACTCTGGGCCTTGCTGTGGTCGGCAAGTTTGCCTGGAGCGATGTGCCCCGGTACATTGTGGCCCAATTCATTGGCGCCTTCCTCGGTGCGGTCATTGTATGGTTGGCTTATTTGGCGCACTGGCCCGAAACTGAAAGCCAGGCTTCGAAACTTTCCGTCTTCTCCACCATCCCCGCCATCCGTCGACGCCCTCTAAACCTCCTCACCGAAATCATCGGAACGTTCGTGCTCGTCTTTGGGGTGCTGGCGATCTCGGCGAACGCTGGTCCGGTGCAGAGCGGACTCACACCCTTGCTCATTGGGCTACTGGTCTGGGGGATTGGTCTCTCGTTGGGTGCTCCGACCGGCTACGCCATAAACCCCGCCCGAGATCTGGGTCCGCGCCTTGCCCACGCGCTCTTGCCTATACCGCACAAAGGCAGCTCCGATTGGGGATACTCCTGGGTGCCGGTTGTGGGGCCGCTGATCGGCGGGGCGATAGGTGCGGCGGCATACGTGGGATTGTTGGGAAGGTAAATCAGCCGATAGCCTTCAGTTATCATGGATAATTCTCTTCAGGTTAATACGCGAACGGCTACACGCCACACGGAAAAGTGGCGGAGTTCGAAGGGCAGGGCGTGCGCGCTACCGGATCGGCTAGAAGGGGCGCCAGGCGGCACTGGATTCGAAGACCAGCGCGCCGTGTCCGGTCCGGAGGTCCTCGCGGCGCAGGCAGTAGAGGCGGCCACGGTCGAAGGCAGCCTCGAGCGAGTGGCCGGTGCCCGTCCAGGTGATGTGCAGCCCGCCGCGGAAATCGGTGGTGCGCCGGCCCGGCAAACCGAGCGTCTGGACGAACTCGTCAACGGCCGGCAGGCGATTCAATCTCTGGGGATGCACCTTGCCTCCCCCTCCAGTTACCTCGACTTCACTGTGGGTGTCCTCGACCACCAGGGATTGAGAGAGTGCCTCGATCTTCAGTTCCCGCTCCTGGGCCTCTGCCGCCGTCTGGGACCCCGACCGATAGGGCAAATAAAGGAAATAGAACGCCGCCAAACTCGCCAGAATGGCAAATTGAATCGCCATCATCCTCTTGGGCACCGCGCCACGCTCCGATGGTTTCATGAGGCCCCCGTCAAGCCGGAGCTTCCATTATGGACTCCGACCAGTTCGACATCAAACATTCCGCCGTCCCCGGTTATCTGCGCGGGTGAATCGGAATTCGCCTTACAGGCTCTTCCGGGTGGAGGTCAAACCGGGAACGTCAACTGCGCCGCCTTACCCCAGAATCGACTTGGCGATAGTCTGGAGCTGCATGAACGACGTGCCCTCGTAGATTTTTCCAATCTTCGAGTCGCGGAGGTATTTTTCGGCAGGATAGTCCTTGGTGAAACCGTAGCCGCCATAAACTTCCAGGCATTCGGAGGCCACGCGCTCCGCCACCTGGGAGCAGAAATACTTAACCATGGCGGCTTCTTTCAGGAACGGCAGGCGTGCGTCTTTCAATCGAGCGGCGTTATAAACCATCAGCCGCGCCGCCTCCACCTCGGTGGCCAGCCGGGCAAGCTGAAATTGAATAGCCTGAAATTCGGCAATGGGCCGGCCGAACTGTTTACGTTCTTTGGCGTAAGCGATGGCGTGTTCGAGGGCGCCGCGCGCCACGCCCAGCATCTGCGCGCCGATGCCAATGCGCCCCTCGTTGAGAGTTTCGATCGCTACTTTGTACCCCCTGCCCACTTCTCCCAGCACATTCGCCCGGGGAAGGCGGCAATCTTCCAAGATCAATTCGCAAGTTGAAGAGGCGCGGATCCCCAGCTTGTCCTCCTTCTTGCCGACGCTGAAGCCCGGAGTGTCGCGCTCGATGAGGAACGCGGTGATGCCCTTGTAGCCGAGCTCCGGATTGACGTTCGCGAAGACGATGAACAATCCGGCTTCCTGGGCGTTGGTGATCCAAAGCTTTCGCCCATTCAAAACAAAGTGGTCACCATCCTGGCGGCCACGGGCCGCCAGCGAAAACGCATCACTGCCGGAACCCGCTTCGGAGAGGGCGTAAGCGCCCACGGTGTCGCGCACCAGGCGCGGGAGGTATTGCTGCTTTTGCGCTTCGTTGCCCCAACACGCGACGGCATTGTTCACCAGCGTATTCTGGACATCGATCACCACGCCCGCCGAAGCATCGACCCGCGAGAACTCTTCGATGGCCAGAGTGGCCATGAAAAACGTTCCCCCGCCGCCGTTGAAGGCTTCCGGAACGGCCAGACCCATGAACCCCTGCTCGAAGAATTGTCCAATCAGCTCGTGATTGAAAACGCCTTCACGGTCCATCGTCTCGACGTGCGGACGGATTTCGTTTTCGGCGAATTCTCGCGCCGCCGCCTGGAACATCCGCTCTTCCTCGCTGAGCACCGTCAGCGGGGCAGTTGAAGAAAGTGGTGAAGAAGCGATGTCAACCATCGAGCCCCCCAATTGGTAGTTCCTTGGCCCGGCCCGCCCTGTTCGCTTGCGTGTTGACTTGCCAGGCGCGCTTGGCCCTCGCGCGCATAAGCCAATGCTACCCGGCGGCAACAGAGCAGGCAAGGGGTTTGTCGCCCACAGCTCTTCGTAGCGACAGCCGGCGTGTGGGGAATTGTCCAAGAGCCGCGTCAAGGTGCTCTGAGGTTAGACTCCGTTGACGTTTCTTGCATTCTCAGCAGCATACTGTTAGGCTAGTTATGCTCCGCGGCTTCGGGGGCGCCCCTACGGCCTCATCTTTTTTGTGGTTTTTCGGAGAGGTTTGCACAACTGAACCAACTTCCGACAAGCACAACGCATCGAAGCACTTTGAGTTCAAGACACCGGGGAGGTTTGACCTGATATGACCGTGAAGAGATTCCTGCAAGGCTTAATCGTATCAGTGGCGATCTGCCTCACCGCCACTGTGGGCGAGGCACAGAACAGTCTGGTTTTTGTTACAGGCGGAGGCAGCAGGCTCAGCGATGCCCGATCCTTCGACGAGGCTTTTATTCCCTATCAATCAACCTTTGCGGCCGGCGGGGGAGGGAACGTGGGACTCGAACTGCCACTGAAGAAGAGTAATATCTTCGGCGTCGAAGTGTCCTATGGGTTCAGTCAGAATAATCTTGAATTGACTTATGAGAACAGCCCCACCCTGCCCGTCACAAAATCCTATGGCCTCAGGGACAACAGGTTTAGCGGCGACCTGGTCGTGCACTCGCCGTCGACTTTTCGGGGCATCCGCCCTTACTTCGTCGTGGGCGCCGAATACGACCGATTCTCTCCCACCAGCGCCGCGGTGGCTTTGGCCAACAGCACCGGGTTTGCCTATGCGCCGGTAGCTAAACTTTCCTCCCAAGGCGACGGGGGCGTTAACATTGGCGGGGGCCTTGATTATAATCTAACGGAAAAATGGGGTGTACGAATCGACGTGCGCGAACACATCACCAGTTCCCCAACCCTCGGCTTGCCTTACGGAATCACCCCCTCCTCGAACGCGTACTTTCCAATCAGCGGCGACGCGCATAGTATCCAATACACAATCGGCATTGTGTATCACTTCGGCTGGGGGAAATCATCGTCCGCTGCGGCCAAGCCGGCCTCGTCCTCCCGTCAGCCATCGGCCGCGAAGGCCGCGAAGGAGAAGTCGCCCGACAAGGGGAAGGAGTCCCCGACGTCCGTCTTTAACTAAAGGGGCGGTCTTCTGAAAGAGAGGCCGAGATCGACACGTCGCGCGTGAAGGAAGAGGAGAGGTGCGTGGCGCTCGACTACTCTGTAAAAGCACTCCAAAAATCAAAACGTCCAAGTTGGGCCAGAAGGGACGCTTACTCCGCCGTGAGTTGGACCTGCATGCAGAGGTTCATGGCAGGGGTAACCTCGCGGAAGACGGCGAGCATCGCTTCGACGAGGTCGAGTCCGGTTGATGCCCGAACCTCGCTTTCGGTCATCGGATAATAGAGTTGAAATCCTGCCCAGTGCGCCGCGGGCGCAGCCTTCAGCAACCCTCGGAGTTTCTTCATGGAAGGAAGACGGTCGCGATCAAAGCCCGCGGCCTCGCTTTCCCAACTGCCGCCGCGGAGCACAAAACCTTCGCGCCGCACCAGGCGTTGGAGTTCGCGCTCCATGAGGCTGCGCGGTTGGAGTGCGCCCAGCAGCCGGTGCCAATCCCAATCGGACTGCAATTGGCACTCGCGGTAGTCGCGCGGCGCTTCGAGATAGCCCCTTTCCACTTGCATGCCGCACTTGAAGAGCTTCTCTTCCGTGTCCACGCTGATGAAAAACTTCGAGCAGCCGAAACTGACGTGCGAGGAAAGCGGCATGGCTTCGCGATTGGCTCGCGGCAGATAGCCGATCCATTGCCAATAAACACCCCGCCCCCACCGTTCGGTCACGAAGGGCCGGGCGTAGCGGGATTCGAGCGCCAGTTTCAGAATGCGCGTGATTCGCTCGTTATCCTCGAGATTCCCCACATGGATACCACGGCGGAAATCGAGATAATCCGGACGAAAAGCGACAGCCGCCGCCGGCACGGGCAGGGCGCTGTGTGATTTTGCAGGCATGGCAACCGAAGCCGAAATCAGAAACTGGAAAATAGAAAATGGAAACTGCAAAATGCCAGATGCTAGGGCCGTTCTCTAGATGCCAGTCCCCATCATCCAATTTCTATTTTCCAGTTTCCATTTTCTAATTTCTAATTTCTGATTTCTGCTTTTCCTACGCGGCCCGGGCATCGTGGGCGGAGCGTCTCGAATGGAAGCCGCTGATCAGCGTTTTGGACATCTCCTCGCGCTGGATCTGGTTGGTGCCCTCATAGATCTGAGTGATCTTGGCGTCCCGCATGTACTTTTCCACCGGATAGTCGTGCATGTACCCGTAGCCGCCGAAAACCTGCAGCGCGTCCACGGTGACTTCCATGGCCACGTCCGAGGCAAAGCACTTGCACATGGCGGAGTAAAGCGTCGGCCGTTCCTTGGGTTGGGTATCGATGTAACGCGACGTGGCATAGACGAGCGCGCGCGCCGCCTCAATCTTCATCGCCATGTCGGCCATCATGAAGCGGAGTCCCTGGAAGGAGCCAATCGGCGCGTCGAACTGCTTGCGCGTGCAGGCGTACTCGAGCGCCAAGTCAAAAGCTCCTTGCGCAATCCCCACCGCCTGCGCGCCTACTCCAGGCCGCGAGACGTCGAAGGTCCGCATGGCGGTGATGAAACCCGTGCCTTCGCGTCCCAGGCAGTTTTCCACCGGCACGCGGCAGTCCTGGAAGACCAGTTCGCGGGTGGCCGAGGCGCGAATCCCCAGCTTGTCTTCCTTTTTGCCGAAAGTGAAACCCGGCGTGCCCTTCTCAACTACAATGCAGGACGCGCCGCGAGGACCCTTGGAGGGATTGGTGAGCGCGATGACGGAGTAGAGTTCTGCTTCGCCGCCGTTGGTGATCCACTGTTTGGTGCCATTCAGAACGTAGTGGTCGCCGTCGCGCAGGGCCGTGGTGCGCACGGCGGCGGCATCCGAACCAGCCTGCGGTTCGGTGAGCGCGAAGGCCACCAAGCGCTTGCCGGCCGCAACGTCCGGAAGCCATTTCTGCTTTTGCCCCTCGCTGCCGGAAAGGATGATCGGCAGCGCGCCGAGCGCGGTGCCCGCGAAACTGAGCGCGATGCCGCCGCAGGCCTTGGAGAGTTCTTCCGTCACGATCACCATGTTCATGATCGGAGTCCCCTCCGGCATCCCACCGTATTTCTCATCAATGAAAACGCGAAATAGGTCGGTCTGCGCGAGTATTTTCACGATCGGCCAGGGAAACTTGGCCTCGCGGTCATACTCCGCCGACACCGGACGGATTTCCTTCTCGGCGATCTCGCGAGCAAGATCTCGAATGGCCCTTTGATACTCCGTGAATCCGTAATCCATACTCACCTCAAGCTAGAAATTGGAAACTGGAAAATAGATGCTAGCGGCTAATTTCCTGACCAGTTTCCATTTTCCAGTTTCCATTTTCTATTTTCCAATTTCGCTCTTCGTCTATTTTTCCTCTGCGCAGCTTTGCCACAAGGCCGGCCTCACCAGCCATGCCTCGCCGGTGCGGAAGGCAAAGCGGCAGCACTCTTCAAGGTCCCCGGCCCGAAATGAACTGACGTCGATCTCCCCTTCCAGCGTGCCCGGCTTGGCGAGCACCTGCAGCGCGTAAGCGAGGGGCAAAACGCTCGCATTCACGTCCCGTAGGGAGACCTCAATTCGATCGACGCGGGCAACAATCTCAAAATCGCCTTCGGAGTAGAGGCCCGCGGTTCGCTCCAGAAGTTCGCGAATGTCATCCGCAGCGGTGGGAACCCCCTCAAAACTGAACTTGCCGTTCAGTCGTTGGTATTCCTCCGGAACAACCGAGACAGGCTGGCTGCGATATCGCTCCCACTCCGCGTGCTCATAATCCGGCCGCGCCCAGGAAATGGTTACGAAACCGCCTTTCCAAACCCTGACCCTGACGTACTGCCCTTTGACGGCATCCTGATAGTAGACGGGTCCCCCCGCCAGTTCGGCGCGTTCGCTATCGGTCAGTTGATTGAGAAACTCAACGAGTTCCCGCACGATCTCCGGGAGCACTGGCCGGTCGTCAGGTTGGACATGGCGAATCTCCAGCGACACGGACTCGGGAACAAATTCCAGCCAGGTCGCTTCAACCTGCGCGAGCTTCTGCTGCGTATCGCGGCTAAGATTGCCCAACGCCACTTGTCCCGAACAGCCTAACAGAGTGCGCATTTTCTCACTTCCTTCCCCGGATCATAGCGACAAAATGTCCGGATTCGCCCTCCCCACACTGACATATAGGCATTTTGGGGGCCGAACTGACTTGGGGTCTGCCGCTCAAGGATTCTGCCACAGGTCCCGGAAGGAACATAGCGTTTTGTGCGCACCTCGTCTGAGAGCCCTTGTGCCGAAGGCACCTTGGAGTGCGGCGGCTTGACGCCGCCTTGGAGTTACCGCAGGGCGCAGAGGGCAACCAAGGCAGGCGCCACCCCCACAGTGCGCAAGGGCTTGGAGTTGCTGGCAGCTCACGGTGCATATGACGGTTTGCGGAGACTACAGGGTAAGGTGAAGTTCGGCCTGACTTGGCAGGAAATGAGAGGCGAAGAGTGACTTGCGCTGACACGAGTTCACTCGTCGCCTACCTTCACGGCGAAGGCGGACCCGACGTCGAACTGGTAGACCGGGCGCTGGGTGACTATTCTTTGGCTCTGGCGCCGGTCAGTGTAACGGAGTTGCTTAGCGGTCCTCTGGTGACCCCTTCCCTGGAAACCTTCATTCTCGGACTGCCGCGACTGGAAATTCAGCTCGGGTATTGGGAGCGTGCGGGGAAGCTCCGGGCAGGCTTAATCCGCCAAGGCTATCGCCCCAAGATAGCGGAGACACTGATCGCCCAGAGATGTCTCGACCACCGTGTACCGCTGATTACCCGTGATCGGGACTTCTCTTGCTTTCAGAAGTTGGCGGGCCTGCACCTGCTGGCGATAGGCGACCTGCTGCAATAACGAAACGACCTCCCCTGCACCCCTTACCGAGGAGGAAGTTCACTGCGTCCTCTCGGAGAAGAGAGTGCTTATGAACTCCCTTCCTCTCAGAGGACGGGGTCAGGGGGTGGTGGGCCAGCGCGCCGTTGCTATTTCTTGCGCGGTGGCTGTGAAGGCCGCATCTCGATGCGGCTGGCGAGAGTCGTCGAGGGATACGTGTAAAGGTCGACTACCGCCTTGGCGATGTCTTCTCCGCTAAGCTTCCAACTATGATGGGCCCGGCTGCCCGGCGCTCCCCCAAAGTCCGTATCCACGCTGCCCGGCATGATGTAGCTCACTCGAATGCCGTCGTAGCGAATGTCCTGCATCATGGCCTCGCTGAAACCGTTGAGCCCGAACTTCGAGGCGTTGTAGGCGCTCCCGCCGGGGAAAGGATTCACCCCGGCCAGGCTGGAAATGTTGAAGATGTAGCCTCCCCCTCGCCGGCGCATCAGGGGGATGGCCTCCCGGCAGCAGTAGAACACTCCCGACAAGTTGGTGTGTAGGGTGGCATCCCACTCCTCGGGCGTGAGCTGATCCACCGGTTTCATAATTCCTATTCCGGCATTATTCACAAGTAGATCAATACCTCCGAAATGCCCGGCGGCGGTTTGGATCAGTTTTCGGCAGTCCTCATAGCAGCCCACATCCGCAACCTGCCCTTCGATCCGAGTGCCGCCCTGCGCGCGCAGCTTTCCAAGCGATTGCTGCAAAACCTGCGCATCGCGCCCGCAGATGTACACCTTCGCACCTTCTCGAAGCAGCCTTTCGGCGATGCAGTAACCGATTCCGCGCGACGCACCCGTGACCACTGCAACCTTGTCTTTAAGCTCATTGGTCATCTCAAACCCTCCCCTGCTTACAGATTAAACCCTAAAGGGTTTCAGGGCATCCTTTCTTTGCTTTGCGACCCTGGGATCCCGACGTTTCGCGGGCACCCAGAAACCATGAAAATGGGCCGACAGTGGACGGATGTGGCGCGGGCGTCCCGCCCGCTGTGGCACGGGCATCTTGCCCGTGCGCGGGAGCGGGACGCTCCCGCGACCGCGGGCGGGACGCCCGCACCACGATTTTCAGAGCAGAACTATTGTTGGAAGGATTTAGGCGGGCCAAGATCACGTCTCGGCCGGCACGCTTTCCAGAGTGCGCCCAAAACGCCGGTCGCGCGAATGAAACTCCCGCACCGCCGCCTCGAGGTCTTCGGCATCGAAGTCCGGCCACAGGCGCTCGGTGAAAACAAGTTCCGCGTAAGCGCACTCCCACAGCATAAAGTCGCTCAATCGCTGCTCGCCGCCGGTGCGAATCAGCAGATCGAGCTCGGGGACCGGCTCCGAGTGGCGGCCGTCCGTGCCAAGCAAGCGCCCGAAGTCGAGAGGGTTGGCCTCTTCAGGTTCCGCGAGGGATCGCCCCGCACGCACTATCGCGTCGCGGGCCGAGTAGTCAATCGCCAGGCGGAGGTGCAATCCCGGCCCCTGCCGCGTCGCGGCCTCGGCAGCTTCGATGGCCGCGGCCAGCGGCGGCTCAATGCGATCCCGGCGTCCGATAACGCTGGCTCTTATTCCGGCGTCCGCCCAGTCCGCCGCGGAGCTGCGTAGGAACTCCGTAAAAATGCTCATCAGCTCGCGAACTTCATGCGCGGGACGCTGCCAGTTATCCGCAGAAAAAGCGTGCAACGTCAACGTCCCAATCCCCAAGCCGGGCGCGGCATGGACGGAGCTGTGAACCGCGGCTACTCCGGCGCGATGTCCGGCGCTGCGCTTCAGGCCTCGTCTTTCCGCCCAACGGCCGCTGCCGTCCATGATGATGGCGGCATGAATGACGGGATGTAGGGGCGGCCCTTGTGGCCGCCCTCGCCCAACCCGAGGCAACGATTCGCCGAAGGCTTCTTCAAAGGACTTTATCATATAAAGCACTCGCTCAAAAAAATTTTCGCCCCAGGAATTACCGCGGGCGCATGGAGTGGATCAGCGCCTCCATGTCATCCAGATATCGCTCCAGGGCCCGCCGGCCGGCCAGGGTCAGCCGGTAGACCGTTTTCGGCACGCGGCCCACGAAGGATTTCTCGCACATCACGTACTCCGCCTCCTCGAGCCGGCGGGCATGCACACTCAAGTTTCCATCGGTCGTCTTGAGCAGTTTCTTGAGATCGTTGAAGCTGAGCAATTCGTTCACCGCCAGCGCACTGACCATGCCCAGTCGAATGCGTTCGTGAATCAGGCGATCCACTTCCGCGGGCGAGCCCGGCGCCGCTTTGCTCCGCAATTGCCGGGCCTGCTGCACAAGCTGGCCCGCCCCCGCAGCCCGGCTCGCGGCGTTGGAATTCTGTCTAGCCACCGTACCTCCTTGCGATAATCGTCCCGAAGACAATGTGCAGCCCGCCGAATCCCGCTGCCATGATCGAATTGGCCCAGGCAGGAGGGCTGACGAGCGCCACCATTCCCGCGAACATGAAGCACACGCCCATCATCGGGACGACTTTGACCGAGTAGGCCCCTCCTGTAACCACGCCCGCACCGTAAAGCAGCAGCCAGACGCCCGGCAGCAGGTAAAATACGCCGGCGCGGTAAATCACCGCGCTCAGCACCGCCGCCGCCAGCATGGGGGGAAACAATCCCAGCACAAATTTCCGGCCCGGCCTTGAAAACAACGGCGTCTGCACCTTGTGCGCCTTCCAGAATGCGGCCGACGCGCCCACCGCAAAAGCGCACAGGGCTTCCAATCCCCACACCGCAACCCACCAAACCACCTGCGCGCGCAGCGAGGCAATAATCGCCGCCCCCAAGGCCGTGATCCCGATCATCACCCCGCCCCATCCCGGAACGGCGGTGAACGAGGCAGCGCTCTCCATGGTTTCTCGGATGAAGCGCAAATCGTCGATGGCGTGGGCAGACACGGGCGCCGCCCTGGAATGTCGTGAGCGAACTGGCCCCGCGCAGGTCATAGGGCGTTTATACCGCCGGCACAGAATATTGTCAAGTACTTTGTGAAACAAAGTATATGACGGCCGTCGGCCCCCCGCCCGCTGTCATTCTGAGCGCCCCGCTGTCATTCTGAGCGAAGCGAAGAATCCCGCTCTGCCCCGCTGGAACCCTACGCCTGAAACCTGTTCCTTGCTGTCCGCTTCCAGTCGCCGCGGGACGGGGGAGGGGTTGTTTTCGTCGGCAAGTACCCTGCCCTATGGTCAATCCTGTCCCTTCGGGACATCGCAGAGCCCCAGGAATACACTTCCCCTGGAGGCGGTAGCGCGGAGGTGGCCGCAGTTTGGCTTCCTCCGCGGCTCTTAACCCAGCACGAGGAACCGCGTTGCCGACATCCAAACATGAAATCCCACAACCGGACGAAGAACCGCAGACGAGCGCAAAGAGCGCGCGCGCTACCTTGCTTTCGGGCACACTAACGTGCTTGCGGAGCGCACAGGTGAACCGCTGACCCCTTACTGGCGTGTGCCAAGGGCACTTCCGCGGGCTGGCCGTTTCCTGTCAAAGTGCCCGGCTCACAGAGCCACTGGCGATTAGTAAACGGCGAGCAGCTATCGAGGAGCACCTTTTCAAATCCCGGTCAGGGGGTTCTGAGATTGAGGGCCATTTGTCAGGCTCGGCGACTCGTGTCGAAGAGATATTGGACTTGCATTGGAGGTAGCGTGGGTATTTAATTACGTCACGGTATTACCAGCCCGAGGATCACTTTGAGGCTAGGCGTCATGCATAACTCACCGACTGATCGTCGACCATCGGAATAGCTGAGGGAGGCGCCATGATACAGCGCTTGATCGGCTTGCTCGTGCTCCTAGCGATTTTTTGCACGGGGTTTGGACATGCGAGTGGCAAACCCAAGACCCAACACGGCACGGAGAACCTTCAACAAGGTGAAACGCCCCCTACAGGCACCATGCCGACACCTCAACTGAATACTTACTTCAGGACTTTCAAGACGGATCATTTGGGTCAGATATTTATGAGCGGCGCCCTGAACATCGAGGCCTTTAATAAAGTCAATATCGAAATCATTCAGTGGCCGCGAGTTCCGGTAAACATGACTGTCCTATGCAACATGGGGAAGATCACTGGTCAAACGCTTGCGCAGACCGTGGGACAATTTCCACTCGAGTCCGCAGCGCAGATACATACTTTCGACGTAGTTGGTCCCGAGTTCAGCGTCGTGTTAACTGGCGGCCCGGCTGAGACCGACGTGCCCCTGCAAGCGTGGGTCTTCCTAAGCAAGGGAAGTCCTCAACAGGCTCACACGCCCCCGATAGGCAGCACCGTGGCACCTCAACTCATTACTTACTTCAGGACCTTCAGGACGGATCATTTAGGTCAGATATCCATGAGCGGCATCCTGAATATCGAGGCCTTCAGTAAGGTGGATATCGAGATCGCTCAATGGCCCCAAGCTCCGGTAAACATGACTGTCCTATGCAACATGGGGAAGATCACTGGTCAAACACTTGCGCAGAACGTGGGACATTTTCCACTCGGGACCGCAGCGCAGATACATACGTTCGACGTAGTTGGTCCCGAGTTCGTTGTGGTGTTAACGGGCGGCCCGCCTGACACTGAGGTGTCCTTACAAGCGTGGGTCTTCCTTCACTGAAAACCGGACGGGATCTGATCGACGCCACGGTCCCATAGCTGGAAGGTACAGCCGTTTCCACAATCAATCGCCGATTAGGTTCTCCCTGACGGCGTGCTCTTTACCGATTCTCCGTATAGTCGGCCTGCAGGAAGCTGGCCGCTGCGGGGTAGACGTACCCGCCCTCAACGCGTTCCGTTGCGTCGATCATAAACGCCCGGTGTGCGATTCAGTTCGGAGTGACCCCCTTCTGAAGAATCTATAGAGTCTGCTATAGAGTTCGTACCGCGTCCCCGCCGATGGGGCTGCTGCCCGTCAAGCCGGCAGAAGTGCTGCTCTCTTACACCGGCGCCGACAATCTGAGATTGCAGATTTAGAATTCAAGAGGAGGCCGCGCCTAATTTGGTGGTCTGGCGAATCCTAATCCGTCCCGGTTCGCCGGTGACTAGCGCTCCCGTGCGCAGGTCCTTGCTATAGTCCGCGAGGACTTTGCGGCTCAATTCGCTCGTGGGCTGTGACGCGTCGGGCATAGACGAGGCAAGCTTGGACATCTTCACTTTCCAGCCAAGGATAGCCCTTCAGAATCACCTCGGGGGTGTCCCCCGCCGCCAGCATGGCCAGGATGTGTTCCACCGCCAGCCTCCGGCCTCGAATAATGGGCTTTCCGCCGAAGATTTGTGGGTTAACGGTAATTCGTTCGAGCAACTTACCTTCGTCCATAAGGCAGCTCCTCCCAATCAATCCTGGCTACTTCAACAGGATTATCGCATACGCTGCGACGGTACCTCCATGACTCTTCTTGCACCTGTCAAATTCAAGCCCGGCTGGCCGACCCAAAAAGGTCTTATTCATTACCAGCTTGGCGAACTCGGCATGAGCTGGATAGCGCGGACCGCTGGTTTTGTGGTCCGCGCTACTGCCTGCCGTCACCAACCGCTCTCTTTCTTGAATTTTCCGCTTGACAAGCCCACGCACCTGTGATAGCCTACCATGATGGTCATGTTATGGACACATTGTCGTAGGCGACCGTCGGCGTGCGCCGAGGAGCACCGGAAAGCGGAAGGGTCCCGGCTATGGGGGAGTGTAGGGAACTACAAAAAATGAAAAATAGTGGGAACGAAGCTAAGAAGTACCTGAAAACAAAGCACATCACTTTTTTGAATGGTGCAAATTATGCGCGTTTTGCGTGCAATTTAGCACAAATTAGAGCCTGAAATGAGCAAAAACGGCACAATTTGCGCAAACGAACCGAAGGGTTCGAGCAACGAGGCGAGGCCGGGCAAGTGACAAAAAGTCGGCTACAAAGGACCGCTGCCGAAAGCGCGTCTAGGGCAATGTGACCCGCTTGCTCGAGGCCCAATAGGGGATCAGGTTATGGACACCACGAATCTCAAACTCCGCAGCCGCGACTGGTTCGGAAAAGACGATCGCTGGGGAGTAGCGCATCGCGCCTGGTTGCGCGCCGAAGGCTTCAGTGAGCGCGTATTCGCGGGCAAACCGGTGATCGGGATCTGCAACTCCTGGAGCGAACTCAACAATTGCAACGCGCATTTGCGCCAGGTGGCGGAGGCCGTCAAGCGCGGGGTTTGGGAAGCGGGGGGATTTCCGCTCGAATTCTGCACCATCTCGCTGGGTGAAATGCTGATGAAACCCACCACCATGCTCTATCGCAACTTGATGGCGATGGACGTGGAGGAATGCATTCGAGCCTACCCCCTGGACGGGGTGGTGCTGCTTTGCGGATGCGACAAGACCACGCCGGCTCAGTTGATGGGCGCGGCCAGCGCCGATGTGCCGGCGCTCATGGTTCCCGGCGGGCCCATGCTGCGCGGCATGTGGCACGGCATGGAACTAGGCTCGGGAACCGACTTGCGCCGCTTTTGGGAAGACGTCCGGGCGGGCCGCCTGAGCGAAGAGGAGTTTTGCGAAATCGAAAGTTGCGTCTCGCGCAGCGCCGGCCACTGCACGGTGATGGGCACCGCGTCCACGATGGCCAGCCTCGCCGAGGCCCTGGGAATGACCTTGCCGGGGGCGGCGGACATTCCCGCCCCGGACTCGCGCCGCCTTTCGATCGCCGAGCAGAGTGGGCGGCGCATCGTGGAAATGGTGGCCGAGGGGCTTCGTCCTTCGCAGATTCTTACCGCCGCCGCATTCGAGAACGCCATTTGCCTGCTCATGGCCCTCGGCGGGTCCACGAATGCCATTATTCACCTGGTGGCCATCGCCGGACGAGTGGAGATTGAACTTCCCCTCTCGCGGTTCGAGGAGATTTCCCGCACCACTCCTGTGCTGGCGAATGTGAAGCCTTCCGGCAAATACCTCATGGAGGATTTCAGCTACGCGGGAGGGGTGCCCGCCGTAATGAAGGAACTGGCGTCGCGACTGCACCTGGAAGCGGGCACGGCCACCGGCAAGACCTTGGGAGAGAACATCTCCCGCGCGGCATGTTTTAATCGGGAAATCATCAAACCATTCAGCCACCCACTCTACCCCGAAGGAGGGCTGGTAGTGCTCGGTGGCAATCTCGCTCCCTGCGGCGCGGTGATCAAGCAATCCGCCTCTTCGCCTCACTTGCTCCGGCACAAGGGCAAGGCCGTGGTATTCGAAGACAATCGTGATTTGCTGGCACGCATTGATGATCCGCATCTTCAGGTTGAGGAAGATTCCATCCTGGTCCTCAAGAACGCCGGCCCCAAGGGCGCCCCGGGCATGCCGGAGTGGGGTCACCTGCCGATCCCCGCGAAATTGCTCAGGGGCGGCGTGAAAGACATGGTGCGCTTGAGCGATGCCCGCATCAGCGGCACCAGCTTCGGCACCCTAGTCGTTCACATCTCGCCGGAGGCCGCAGAGGGCAGTGCGTTGGCCATCGTCAAGAACGGGGACGAGATCGAGTTGGATGTGCGTGAGAAGAGGCTGGAGTTGCTAGTTCCGGAGGCGGTAATCAAGGCGCGCCTGGCCCAATGGACGCCGCCGGCCCCCCACTATTCGCGCGGTTACGGGAAAATGTACCTCGATCATATTTTACAGGCCCACCAGGGTTGCGACTTCGATTTCCTGCTCGGCCGCGACGCCGCAGAGGATCTAAGTCCCCTGCGAAGATTCCCTAACCCCGCGTTGTGATAAGTCTGTTTGTAGGAGTGCATCGCCTCTTGACAGCTTGGCCTTAAATCGTGTATTAGGAGACCTAGGAAATAGAGTTCTCGGTACGGTCGTCCAGAATTGCGATCGACGCGCCAGGGAGTTATGGCATCATTACTCTGTCCTAATTGCGGATCGCCGCGTGTCAACAAGTCGCCTAGCGGCCTGCACTTCATCTGTCTCGACTGCCAGCGAGTCATTGTTCAGGACCGGATCAAGAAGCCCCGCGGTCGGAGGACAAAAGGCCGGCCGCCTCGATCGCTCCCGGAGCCCCGTCCAGAACCGGCGAGTTGAAGGCCTGCGCTCTTATTGACTCTGCCGGATTGCCCTGGGCATCCCGGTCAAAGCGGAAACCTGTCGAATAAGTTCCGTCAGCCGGTAACGTCCCGCAGAGCCTCCGCCACCGTAGCAATGTAGCCTATTCATCCTGCCCGCCGTCACCTTTGGCTGGCTTGGCCGCTCGCCACCCGGGTGTTGAAATCCCCCGACTTGCCGCGCGGGATGCTCAGCGACACCCAGCGGGACGACTGGAGATGCTTGGCCAGGAAAATAATCTGGCCGATGTGGAGCGCGTAGTGCGCCACTTGACGGTTGATCGCCTGCATCACGGAATGAGGCTCATTGCGAATATAGACCGTGCGCTCGAGGTCCGAGTCGTGAAGCGGCTCGAGCGCAGTAAACACACACTGCCACCCCGCTTCCCATAACTCCATCAGCGCAGCCCGCGTCGCCGGCGGCGCGTCAAATTCACTGTCGCGATTCCGGCCGGGCTTCTCGCCGTCCGTGGCGAGGAAGTCCGTCCAGCGCGAACGCATGTTCCCCGCCAGGTGCTTAACGATAATCGCAATGGAATTGGACTCCGGATCGATGGCCAATTGCAGTTGCTCGTCGCTCAACTGCGCCATGGCCCGCTCGCCCAGAGATTTATACACTCGCAAGACCGCCAGGGAATCTTCCAGGTACGAAGTTAGAAACTTGTGTGCCATGCATTCAATTATAAACCCTTCGCACCAATACCAGCGGCCGGAGTCAAAGATGCGGGCTTGTCGATAAGTGTTGGCGGTCAGGAAGTGGAGATGCTTCTGACCGTAGAAATGCTTCAGACGTGGCATGGGGTAGTCTATATCACTTGCCCGAGGGGCGCAGACATTGTCTGTGATGTCTGCGCCACCCGCGCCAGCCGGGCAAAAAGCGGGAATCTCAGAGGCGAGAATAAGGCTGTGCGATGTCCAGCCCAGGCACTACACGAAAATGCTTGAGATTGAATGTAAAGAGGCGGGCGTTTCGGGTAAGGGCTGTCGCGGCGATGAGGCAGTCGGGGATGTTGAGGCCTGAGGTCAAGCGGTGGTTCAGCAGCAATTGATATGCTGCGGCGAAATCGGAGGCCTCCGGCCAGACCACCTCGAAAGTTGTCAAGAACTGCTGGATCCGCTCCAGCTCACCCCGGTCTCGGCAACCCATCACCAGTTCCATAGCGGCTACGGCAGGGATTGCGAACGGCTGTGCGGCCAGTTGTCTGAGCCACTCGCGCGCAGGGATTGTTCCCCGCAGACAATCGACGAGGACGTCGGTATCGATAAGGTTCATCGGGCGGTCCTGCTCCATCCCTCGGACCGCAACTTCCCGGCGAACTCGGCGCTATCTTGGATGTCCGCACGGTCGCGCCACATCCCGAAGAACGCGGAGTTCATTAGGTCCCCGAAGGTGGCGGAAGGAGGGGACGCGGGGGACTTGACCATAACCACAATCGTGGCGGAGCCGGTGGGCACGTCCGCAGGCAGCGTGACGCGCAGCTCGCGGCTGGCTGGAATGTCCGTGTTAAGCGTAACCGTTTTTACCATGGGTGTCTCGCCCGCCTCCCACCTTATCAAAACCAACATGCATTTACAATGGCCATCAGCGCGGGCAAGCCGAGGTTAGGGGAAGAGCAAGGCGCCAGGGGTCAAGGAAGGGAAAACGAAAAGGAAGCTGCACCTTGTCGTCCGTAGTAGTGCTGTAGGTTTGGCGCCTGAAGATCAAATCCCTCCAGAGGCGCAAACATCGCGACAAAAGCGTCGCGCCTTATGCGCCACCCGTGTACGGTGGTGTGGGAGGGGAGAGCGGGTAATCGCTCCCCCCTAGCCCGATCTATTAAGGTTGGTTTGACGGTGATGATGGTAGTTCGGTGCCAGGAGCCTTGTCTGAATTACTCGTTTCGACCGAGCTAACACTGAAGGTTCCGTCCGGATTCCGTGCGCGAGTGGTTTTCGTCTCCTCGGTACCCGCAGGTCCGGAAGTCGCGACATCTGCAATTTTGCTCATGACTTTCAAATCCAGGCCAACCGGATCAATCTGCTCAATCTGTTGCTCGGTGGTTGTTCGACCTGCGTCGCCACTCCGCACAGTCGTAACGCGCTGGATCAGATGGAACTGGCCATCGCGACCCTTACCAGGAACATCCAGCGAATAGGTCTCAGCCGTCTCCACGTTCTGCCCGTGGCTTTGCGTATCCTTAACGACTGTCCGTGAAACCTCCGCAAGGTTACCTTCGGCGTCCGGAACCGAAATGCTTTCTTCGGTCGTTCGATTCTCGCCGTCTTGTTTGACCACCTTTTCACTTATCTCAGCAAGTTGCAGACCGCCCTTGCCGGAGTCCGCCGACTTTGTGGTCTTCGTCGTTTCTATACGATCGTTGTCGCCTCGCTTCTGCTGTTCATCGGTCTGCCGGACCGGAGCCATATTGCCGTCAATGTTGCCGTCGCTATTGATCCGGTAAGTCGTGCTTTTGGTCTCCTCCGACTCCGGACCACTCTTTGTTGTCTCGACGACTTCGCGCTCTACGATCTGGAAATCTCCTCCGGGATTGGGCTTCGATGTCGTTCGATCCACGTCGGATTCGCCGCTGGACAAATGTTTTGTTTCCTCTTCTGTCACCTGCGTAAGCTGTTTCCGCCCGTTACCATCCGGCCTGTAGCTGCGCTGGATTGAGCGGGTAGTGGTGGCGTCTTCCTGGTCTGTTTCTGTCTCAATATAAAAAGAAGGGCGGTATCCGTCGGGGCCGTGCACCTCCACATTCTTTTCACATAGGGTTTTGCTGCCGGATTTACTGCACTTCTCGGTCGTTCGTAAAGGGGCGCCAGGACCTTTCGCAACCGTCGTGACAGTCCATGATTGGTCTGTGTTGTTCGAAACAGTTTGCGCTTCTGCGAATATGATCAAACTCAGCCAGGCAAGCAGAAGAACGATCGACCGGCGCCGGAACGAACTGCGGAAATGCTCCATGGGCTGCCCCTCCGAAGTAGAGACACCACACAGTTATTTTCTCACCCGTATTATGGGCAACTCAAGTTTATCACAGACTCTGTCTGCGGCGGAAGTTCGCCCACCTAGCGCGGGTGGCGCATCAAAGACAATGTCTGCCCCACCCGCGAAAAGTCTTAGTTGGTTCATCCAATCTCCCCGCCTAGACGTTAGCGGGAAGCCAATTCATTAGAAACGAGCCCTTGGCTGGTATTTCAAATATTTTCTCTTGCTGCGAGGTGTATAATTGCCGCCGCTGGTCGTCAGGACACTTGAGTAAGCCGTGCGTCGTCCGCGCCTGCGGGGTTACGAACGTGAAAATCATCTTCAGCCGCAAAGGGTTTGACAAGCGGAACGGCGGCGTTGCGAGTCCAATCTTTCCTGACGGGGGCTTGCGTTCTCTCCCGATTCCGTCACTGTGGGACCAAAAGCACCCACCGGCACCCAGGTACCAAGTCACATACGACGACCTGGGCGATGGAAGAGAGGCCCTTGGGTCATTGGTGGAGGAGTTGACCTTCAACCATCGGACCGGCAAGCCCCGGATTAAAAGGACCGCCTCTTGCCATTTGGACCCTGACCTTATCCGTGGCGACCTCGTCCGAAGGGCGGGCTGGTTGCCCATCTTCGGGCAATCCGATAAGGCATGTGCCCTCCTCCTCAACCGGGGCGTTCGGGAAGGTGACCTTTTCTTGTTTTTCGGCTGGTTTCACCGGCTGCAAGATGCCGATGGGCATTTCAAGTTTGACCCCCAACGGCAAGACGTCCATCTGATTTTCGGCTGGTTGCAAGTCGGTGAGGTTTGGGGCTGGTTCAATGCGGACCCGGTTCTCCCGAAATGGGCGAATGACCACGCTCATGTTCGTGGCGAAAGAGACGGGTTCTGTAATCTTAGAAAACCCGTGGACGCTGTTTTCATTGCCCGGAGGCGGCTCGAACTCCCCGGTCTGCGCACTCGACTTCCAGGCGGGGGCGTATTCACGGAATTCCACAAGAAACTCCTGCTGACCGGGCCTGGAGAAACCCGACGCAATTGGCGTGTACCAGCATGGATGTATCCGTTTCCAGATAAGCTCCCACTGTCCCATCACACGGACAAGAAACGATGGGGGAGGGGTAGGCGATGGGCTACGCTAAAGACCGTCGGTTATGGGCAGGAATTCGTTTTGGACGCCGACTACTACCCCAAAGCGTATCAGTGGCTCGCCGGATTGTTCAGGGCGGCAGCTTAGAGAACGCCGGGGGGCAGGGGCGACCGTTCTCGCCAACATCAACACCAGATCCCTTAGCCGCTTAGCGTCGGCCTTTATCCACAAAGACCTGGGGAATACCCACCAATTTGGCCTCAGCCGTAGCTACCCTGGCAATGGCAGCCCCGGCACTTTACTTTGAGCGGCCCTGCGATATCCTACGCTCGCCCCGGAGTTGAACTCGCAGCGGCCAGCGAGTCCCGCCCCAAAAGTCCCCCCCCGTCCATAATTCAGAAATCTGTCGATTTTCGTCATTATCAGCCGTAGCAATACTATTTTGCAAAATGTCGGAGCTGGAGAACGGGCAGTGGGAACCGTTCGCGTTCTTTGTCCGTATGCGGGGCGTTACTGGCGACTTCGCCACCTTACTTTAGTACGATTTCAAGTGTCGCATCCTCGGGTATAGAATTTAGATCATCGGATAAGAAGCGTTGGCAGAAACCATAGCACGGCAGGAGTTGAGAAAGTGGACTCGCCGTTTGCAAAAGCCGACGGAAAGCCCTCCCCCCTTCGCCCGAAAGACGAGCAGAAAGCAGCCACAATGGCTGGGCTCTGTCACACGTACCTTAAAGAGGTCGGCTTCAGCCTGGTGGAAGTCGGCTCTGGCTACGCCATCTACCACAGATCGGATGGATATCGCGTCGCAATTCAAGGCCACCTATGGTTCTGCAAGTTCCCGAATGACGAGGAGGTTTCCGGTGCCGGATACGTTGGGCTAGAGAATCTCGTGAGAGGGGGCTGAGCTGTAGAATCGCTCCTTTGAACATAGGATTTAGGATCGGTGAGGTGCAACATGTTCACAGTCGCTCTGATTCTCATCTTATCGACGGGTCTCTGCTTGTTCTATGTCCAGGTCATCTGTCAGAAGATCTTGCGGCGGCAGTTTGAGCCCGGACTTTGGCAGGCGGTTGTCGAGGCCAACCGCTTGCAATTCCCCTCAGTTCGTAAGGCCCTCGCGGGACTCGGCCGTCCCGTGGAATACCGGCAGCTCAGGATGTTCCTCAAATGCGACTTCCTGGCTCTCACTTATATCCTCAAGCACACTGCCACTGTTTACCAACCTTTCACCTACGAAGAGCGCCTCTTAATGCTCTACTTCAGGTTGCTTTTCGTTTCCCTTGCCACGCGTCATGCGTTGAGGTTGCGGGAAACCCCGGCCGCCTTGAAGTTGACGGCCATCCTTGAGTACTTCGCGAATGTCGTAGCTGAGCGCGAGAATAATAACTGGTGGTCCAGCGGTGGTTTCTTGCCCCCACACTCCCCCAGCAGGGTGAGAATTTCCGGTTTAGAGGGTTGAAGAGCCGGCATTTGTGTTTTTGGGGTACCCTATCTTCATGGCTAAGATTTAGGTTAATCGAGGCAGAAAAGCGGGAGTTGGCACGGTCAGCGCGCACCACGGCACGAGGAGGAGAACATGGCAGAGGATGCTAAAGACGATCCAGTACGCGAACTGTCCGGACAGAAAATGAGACCTCTGTGGGATATGATAACTGCCCTCGCCTTTGCAGTCGAGGCTAAGGACCCTTACACCAAGCACCATTCTGCCGAGGTATCTGCGTGGGCAGCCAAGATCGCCATTCAAGTGGGGTTGCCTCAGGCGGAGGTCGAAGACATAAAGCTGGCGGGCATCGTCCACGATATCGGCAAAATCCATGTGCCGGAAGACGTGCTTTCCAAGCCCACGCTGCTGACGGCGGAAGAATACGAGATCATGAAGAGCCACGCTGTCTGGGGCGCGAAGATATTGGGGCCTTTGAAGGTGCCGGCCATTGAGCGCATTGTCCGCTACCACCACGAGCGGATCGACGGCACGGGCTACCCAGAGGGGCTGGCTGGGGACAAGATTCCACTGGGGGCGCGGATCGTGGCTGTGGCGGAGGCTTTCCAGTGCATGATTAGAAGCACACGTTATAGGCGTGCCCGCAGTATGGAAGAGGCCGTGGCTGAATTGCGCCGCTGCCGAGGCACGCAGTTCGATCCTATGGCCGTCGATGCGTTGGTTCAGTTGATCGAGTCCGATGGAGGGCTACAGAAACCCGAACTCCCGGAAAGTGAGTACACGTTTGGCCGCTGAGGTCCAATCTTAACGCCGAGGAAATGTCATGGATGCACATAACAACCTGACAGAATCCGCCAGTACCACGGTCCGAGTTCTCATCGTCTTTGAAGGGGCAAAAGACCGCTCTCTGCTCGAAACGTGGCTGACACACGCGGCGTTCCATTGTGAAACTGCCTCGAACGGCGATGTGGCATTGGAAATTCTAGGGCAGCGTGAATTCGATGTGCTGATCTGCGATTTGGGGCCTCCGGTTGTCCCCGGATTGGCGCTTTTGGAGACTGCACGCGAAAAGTACCCACGTATGAGTTTCATGTTTGCCGCCGACATGCGTAAGCCGCGCGCTGGCCGCACAGCGAGGAAGTCGGGCGAGGAGTTGGACCCGTTGTTGGAGTGCTTGTGGAAGCCGTTGAACTCTAACGTGGTCGTGGCACAGGTTAGGGCAACTCTCAAATACAAGCAGTTCCAACTGCAGGGGCCGGATGAACGAAAGAAAAAACTTCAGCAGGACCGCGACGAGTGGTCGGGGAGGGTTAAGGCTGCCGGACTGGTGCTTAGGGACAAAGAGCCGGGTAAGGGCTTGAAGGGCACCTCAAACCGTGTCTCGGGAGCCATTGTGGGCGGTATCCTCATCTTAGTGCCTTGTTCAGTGCTGGTTTGGATCTACCTCCGGCATCCACTTCTCGTCGCCTTCGGCTTGATCTCTTGGCTGGTCTTTTGTGCCGGCCTCCATTTTATCATCCGGGGTGTCTGCAAGAGGATTCTGCTCCGGCCGTCGAACCAGGAGTACTTTCAATCCGTCGCCGAAGCGCACCGTTTGCAGTTTTCAGCCTTGCGAGCATCGCTTTGGAAGCTGGGCGCCCCGTCGGACTACTCCCGGCAGGTTATGACGCTGAAATGCGACTTCCTCGCCTTGACTTATCTCCTCAAGAACTCGTCTGCGCGCCAGCACTATTCGACTGAAAGACGGCTCTTAATAGTGTATTTTCACTCTCAGTTTCTTTTTCTGGCATTGCGACATTCACTGAGGCTTGAAGAAAAGAAGACAATCCTGAGAATGACTCTAATTCTTCAGCACTTTGCCAATCTGGTTGGCCCGCGCTCATCGGCGACGCATGGCTTTGACATAGACAGTGTGGAATTGCGTCTAAACAGCGGAGAGGAGTTCGTCAGCGACGATCTGACGGGCCTCAAGAACCGTCGCATGTTTGACGGATGCTTGGCTCAGGAGATTAATCGCTCCCTCTGGTACGGAACTCGGTTCGCATTGCTCTTGTTGGATGTTCGCAATTTCAGGAGTGTTAATGAGATGTGCGGACATGCCACGGGCGACGAGATTCTGCGCAGTTTCGCTCGTGCGAGCGTTGAAACCATTCGCGGCTCTGACATTGCTTTTAGGATTGGCGGCGATGAGTTCGCCATCCTTCTTCCTCAATCCGAGCGGTCCAGCGCCGAAACAATGGCGGAAGGGATCGCACGCAAGTTTGAGGTATATGCCAAGCCTCTAGCTCCCGACTCTCCGGTTGGAATTGATTACGGGATTGCCGTTTTTCCCGAGGACGGCGAGGACGCGACCAGCTTGCTCGAATTCGCGAACAGGGGTCTTCACGGGCTTACTGTCGAGTGCTCGCGTCGTCGGGAATAGAACCTCGCCTGCTTTAGACAGAGAAGAGGAAACGCCATGAACACACTAAGCAATCCGACCGAATCCGCAAGGGTGAAATCCCGCATTCTCATCGTGGACGATGAACCCGCCGTTTGCACTCTACTCACCGAGAGGCTATGCGCACAAGGATTTGAGTGTCGGGCTGCGAATAGCGGCAGCGAAGCGATCAGCATATTGGAAACCGAGCGCTTTGACGCGCTCATCTGTGACCTGCGGATGCGCGGAATCTCCGGCTTGTCGCTTCTGGAGACGGCGCGTACCAAGTGCCCTTGGATGAGTTTTCTGATTGCCACCGGCGTTGAGAATGTGAGACTGGGCGTCGATGCGATGAAGCAAGGCGCGGACGACTATATCCTGAAGCCTTTCCGGCTTGAGAGGGTTGTCATAGCAGTGGATCGTGCTCTCGAGAAAAAGCGTCTCGAATTAGAAGTCGAAGCGTATCGCGAGCGCCTCGAGGACATGGTCACGGAGCGAACGGAACAGCTCCGGACTGTCGTCACGAGTCTTCAGCAGACGTACGACGAGACGTTGAAAGCGCTCGCAGACGCCTTGGCTATGAAAGACACTGAAACAAGGGAACACACCGGGCGTGTGGCCCACTACTCCTTGAAGATTGCCAAAGCGGCAAACTGCACGCCCGAGCAGGTCGTCCAGATTTTGCGTGGCTCCTACTTACACGATATCGGCAAGATCGGAATCCCGGATGCGATATTAAAGAAACCAGGCAAGTTGACACCCGAAGAATTCGCCGTGATGCAGACCCACTCGCGCATCGGCTACGAGTTCGTTTGCCATATTCCCTTCCTCACGCCTGCGGCTGAGATCGTTCTGGCGCACCACGAATGGTTTGATGGGACCGGCTATCCCCGGGGGCTCAAAGGGAACAATATACTCTTCGGAGCACGCATCGTGGCGGTTGCTAACGCCTTCGACGTTATGGTCAACGACCAACCTTACAGGCGTGCCGGTTCTTTCGATGATGCCTTTGACGAAATCCGCCGGTGCTCCGGCACCCAATTCGACCCCAAAGTCGTAGCGGCCTTTTTCGCGGTTCCGCAGGAGGTTTGGAAGGAGATTCGTCGAGAGCTGGTGCAGGGCCGCAGGCAAGCCCCTCTACCGGAGTCAAGGACGAAATGAGCGTCGCCCCCTCGTCGTTGTGCTTATCTGTGTCCTTTCGGCAACGCTGCTTAACTCCACGCTCCTGAAGTGCTAGCGTCGGTCTCATGCCCAGCGGGGCAAGGAGGACCGACGATGACCAACGAGATTTCTGACATTCCCCCTGACATGCGGAAG
>Ga0326727_10005684_pt1 | contig 35217 bp, 30 predicted proteins | sample MB2enrmetagenome_FD_207643 | JGI IMG/M metagenome (GOLD analysis project Ga0326727, IMG submission 207643) | Lab enriched peat soil microbial communities from McLean, Ithaca, NY, United States - MB29MY | ecosystem: Environmental > Terrestrial > Soil > Wetlands > Peat | place: USA: New York...
ACCTTCTGCTTGAGCCCCATCGACAAAGTCGCAATCGGCGAATCAAAATACTGCGCCAAATCAAAAACATCCGCCAACCGAGACACCACCCGATTAGCAGCAACCTGATCAATTCTCCGCATCGAAACCACAAACTCAAAAAAATCTCTCGGAGACAAACTTTCATACACAATAGGATTTTCAGCTACATAACCAATCCTCGCCTTCACTTCCATCGACTCACACAAGGGATCAAAACCACAAACGTTTAGCTTACCAGAAGACGGCACCACCAACCCCGTCAAAACCTTGATAGTCGTGGTTTTCCCCGCACCATTCGGACCCAACAGACCAAAAACTTCCCCCGGCATCACACGCAAACTCAAATTATCCAAAGCCAAAAAAGATCCAAACTTCACAGAAACACCGGAAACCTCAACCAAAGGTCCCATAGCTAAATCTTCAAACAAACCAACACCACACTCGACAGCGCTCAAAGATTTCATAACAAAAACTCTCTTATCTCAACAAATTAATCTTGTGAATTCCAAATCCACATCAACCCACAACACAACAGAAACACCATGAGCACACAAACATTTTCACCTGCTTAACAACCACCTAGAACGAATTCATCATAAAGCAAAAGACAACAAGGCGACGGTTAATGATTCAAAGAAGAACAACGATTTTAATAGTAATTGGGAAAACAAAAACAGTATGTATTCTCAAGCTGAAATGTGCGTTCGTACTCTGCCGTGTGCTGAAAATTTTGTCTCTCACCTACGCAATAACAGGTGAAGAGGGCTTTATTGTGCACTAACACAAAGATGCCCACTGCGCTCCCTATATATAACTGAAAAAAGCGCCAATGAAAACTTGTCTGCAGGTTCAACGATTGAAAATTGAGATAAACCCAATAATTGTACGATAATGCTGTAATTGCTTTGGTTTCAAAAAGTGGTGGATAAAAAAGAGTTATTGGGGGATTGAAATTATTTTGTTCGACAGAACTCTTCCATCGTTGACATTAAAGAAGGAACCGAATAGATTATGTCTCTATCGTTTAGCATGCCTACGAGGCTGCCGTTTTTGTCAACGATTGGTAAATGCTTGATTCGCCATTCTTTCATCAGTTTAGCTGCTTCTTCAACGGTTGCTGTCTCCTCAATTGTCACCAGTGGGTTTGTGTAGACCATTCTTGCTATGATTGTATTCAAGGGTACACCATATTCAACTGCTCTTACCAGAACATCTTTGACTGTTATGATTCCTGTCGGTTTTCCGCTTTGCTCAACAATTATTGCATCTTTGTCGTACTTGTTCATTAATGCAACTACTTCTCTTACTGACGTATCATTGCGCACAGTTTTAACATCTTTTGACATTATGTCTCTCACGAGAACATTGCTTGCCATTCAAATTTCACCTTAACGTCTATGAACAAAAGCGCACCTCATTTATCAATTTTCTGGTGTAAGCTAATGGAGTATTTGCTTACAGAACATGGTTTTATCACCAAAAAATCTTATTATTAACAGAAGTTGGTAAACATTTTATTTCACTTTCTTCAGGTGTGGCGGGTAACTTATTCTTTGGATTAAATTTTAGTCCCCAAACCCAAACCCCCATGCCAAATGAGAAACCTTGATAGCGTGCGTTAAGAACTATTTTTATACGACAATTACTTCGACAAGAGGAGTAGATAAACTTCAAGCACGCGCGCTGAATAGTTTTTTACTTTTGCCTTGACATGTTTCCCTTTTTGGAACACTGCCAGTAAATTCTAATTCCTCAGTCCTTAAAATTCTTCTTCTCTAAGGCAATTGTGCTCATCCAAAAAAATTCTGGAGATGCGCACCATGAAGTCAGGAGGGTCCAATGTTGTTAAACTGGTTTAGAAAGCTCTCTGTCTTTGTCGTCCTAGCAATATGTCAATTAATCTTACAAAGATGTTTATGAAGTCAAGATAAAGGCTGACGCAAGCATTGATGTACTGATCGTCTGGGTATCTTTTTAGTATGTTTTGAGTATCGTACAGGATGTATCCTGTGAATAGAACTATGACTCCTACATCGATCGCTATATCAACCCAGGAATATTGAATGAATATTTGCACTATCGATACAACCACCGCAACTATCAGCAGTATAAACAGAACTTTCCCCCAAGACAAGAAGTTATATTTCGACCTCCACGATATCAGCGAAAAGACGACAAATATCAAAGCAGCCAACCCGAAGGCTTCCGGTATTATTGCGGGATCAGTTACACCTGCCACGAACAGCAAGCTCGACAATGAAAGTCCTTCAAACACGTTGAATATTAGCATCAAGGGAAGACTTGGTCTCAAGCTGAGGATTATGACCAAAATGATAGTTAGAATGGCTAAAATTGTAAACACGACTATGTCTGATAAGGCTGGCAAAAAGAATAGAATCCCGATTAAACTGCTGACAAACGTGACACTTATCGACAATGCGTACAAAGGCAATACTTTATGAACGTAGACGTCTTCTCTCGTAAAAATCCCCAATTAATTTTTTGTCGAACAAGCTTAAATATTTATTGATTTAGCTGATTTAGTGGTACATACGTCACTAGTCTTTAACGCGTCCTGCTGTTGGCCATTCAATTTGTTTTTGTACTTTACTCAAACAAGATAACAGCTAGAACGCCTACGAGGTTGTTTCACCGTGTTCATCGAGTTTTCATAATAAAAGAGGATTAAGGGTCAACAAATATAATGCTTGCAAATAACAAACAATTTTCTGTTTATCAGGACGCCGTTAATGGTGCAATACTTAAAGGCTCGTTTCCCGTCACTCTTTTCTAGAAGGTAACTTGCTTTTGAGTGATGATTCAAAAACAATTAAGCGCTTCAGCTCACGGTTAGATACAGCTAAAAATTACGCTGAAGTCTGGCAAATAGTAAAGGACACAGTACAGTTTTCTCTGGGCAAAAGAAGAGATAGCATGATGCTGTTCTTGGACGGTTTGCCTCTGCAGTTGGGCGCTTATTACCCGGTTGGAACCAACAATATTGTCTTAAACCGCTCATTGGTCGAAATTGTTGAGGCATCCGGGAGCTCTAAGCCGACGGTTAATGCTTTGGTTTACAATCTCTTGTTGCATGAGTATTTACATGCTCTTGGCGAATACTCCGAGGTTGAAGTAAGACGTATGGTTGTTAAAATTGCCAAGAAATGCTTTGGAGAACAACACATTGCAACAGTGGTTGCATGTAAAAGCCCTTGGGTTCTGCTAAAGGATATTCCTCTTGGGCCATTCAATGCGCCAAAACGTGTAATGGAGATTGTGAAAGATTTTGAAATTACAGGCAAATATATTGTTTAAAACATCAACCCGATTTCTGCAATTGCACTTTGTCTAAAAAAAATTGAGGGTGAGGGTTGTTAGTAGTTTTCAACCCAAACTTCAAAATAGGCTTTCGGATGAGCGCATACAGGACATTTGTCCGGTACTTCTTTTCCTTCAAAGACGTAACCGCAGTTTCTGCATTTCCATTTGATCGGCTGATCCTTCTTGAACACTTTGTCTTGCTGCAAGGTTTCAAGCAACTTATTGTACCTTCGTTCATGGTAAGCTTCTACTTTCCCAACCATCCGGAACGTTGCTGCTACATCTGGAAAACCTTCCTGTTGAGCTACATCTGCAAAATTAGGGTAAAGTGTGCCCCACTCGAGTTTTTCTCCTTCAGCTGCCGCCTTAAGATTCTCAGCGGTTGATGCAATTACGCCAGCAGGGTAAGGAGCTTTGATTTCGACCATGCCACCTTGGAGATGTTTAAAGAATAATTCCGCATGCTCCTTCTCATTGCCTGAAGTCTCCTCGAAAATGCCGCCGATTTGCTCGTATCCTTCTTTTTTAGCTACGCTGGCAAAGAACGTGTATCTGGTTCGTGCTTGTGACTCGCCTGCAAACGCTGCTAAGAGGTTTTTTTCTGTTTGACTACCCTTAAAATTCATGCTTATAACTCCTGATAAAATAAGGTTGCAAACCGAAAATAAAAGCGTTCCCCCCTCAAATCAAAACAACAACATCTATACTCTTTTATCTTGCTTTCACTAAATTGTTCTTGCCGGATGATGAGAAGGCATTAGCTTGACATTAATGGATGAAAGTTCAGAGTTACTCAGACGGCAACCTAAAAGAAACATAAATTTGTCCTCAAAGGTAGATTATCGAGACGCCTGACAAACTGCTGATAACTTTCGAGGTTTGTTATTAGAAACAGCAGATTGAAGGTCAAGAAATCCTAGTCAGTTGACGCCCATGACTGGCAAACAGGAATTGTTGTCTGTCTGTCCTTTTTCAAAGGGTCCAGGTTTTTGGACGAGGCGTTTCTTTTAGTCAGTTTGCGATTTTTTTCGTTTTCTGTTGCCATCATATTTCAAATCTATATTGTATTTGGGTAATGCTTATATTTTACCGCAATATATTGCAGTGAATACTATTGCAATGTGTGGTTACGAAATGGCGAGTGATTCGATAATTGAGGTCAAAAACCTTACGAAAATGTTCGGAAACTTCGTAGCAGTCGACAACATCTCGTTCGACGTCAAAAAGGGCGAGATTTTCGGTCTTCTCGGTCCGAACGGAGCGGGCAAAAGCACAACACTGCGAGTGCTATCCACGTTGGCTGCGCCGACCAAGGGGACCGCGACGATTGGCGGCTACGACATAGTGAAAGATGATACAGAAGTCAGAAAGCTGATAGGCATAGTTTCAGAAAAAATGATAATGTACAACCGTTTGACGGCTAGGGAAAACCTGGTATTTTTCGGGAGTCTCTTCCACATTCCCAAAGACGCCTTGAACAAAAGAATAGATGAGTTGCTTGAGCTGGTTCAACTTACCAAATGGGAGAACGCTCAAGTGGGCACGTTTTCGACGGGCATGAGGCAGAGGATGAACGTGATACGGGCTCTGCTGAACATGCCCCAAGTGCTCTTTCTCGATGAGCCGACTCTGGGTTTGGACCCTCAGTCTTCTGTAGAGATTCGCGAATTCGTCAAAAAACTCAACAGGGAAAACGGCACCTCCATAATCGTAACGACCCATATGATGGTGGATGCAGATCTGCTGTGCGATCGAATCGGCATAATGGATCATGCCAAGATAGTGGCGCTGGACACTTCGACGAACTTGAAAAAAACGATTTCAGGAGCGGATACAACAATACTGAAACTGGAGATCGGAAATCTATCACCCCCAATTATTGAGGCAATCAACGCTTGCAAATGTGTGGACGCGGTTACTCAAGAAAACTCGACGCAATTAAGAATTATTAGCCACGGCCAAGAAGCGTTCGACTCTGTAATCGACGCAGTGAGAACTTCGGAGGGAAAGATAAATTCAATGGAAAACCTGCAGCCCACGCTTGAGGACGTATTCTTGCACATAACTGGTCATCAGGTAAGAGACAGCGCAGACCAGAAAATACCGATATCCACGCATCGACACAACGGGACGCCCCCGCAAGGGAGAGTAAGGTGAGATAACATGGGCGTAAAAACTCTACTTTCGGACTCTACACGTATCGCTTGGAAAGATCTAACAGAGTTGTTCAGGAACCGTTTGGGGCTAGTTCTGCTTATCCTGATGCCGTTATTCATGATGGCAATGGTTGGCTTTATCTATCCATCAGGCAATGCCACAATAAGCAACATGCCAGTCGGCTTAGTGAATCAAGATTCAGGTTTTAACAATATCACAATTCCAAGCCAAGTCTTCATTACGGGCTTACAGCAGATCAACACTCAGACGCACATGCTGAAGCTTTCCAACTTTTCAAGTATGGCTAACATCAAGAGCGAGGTTCAAAACGGTAAGATCGACGGCGGTATAATTATACCTAGCAATTTCTCCGCTAGCATCCTGAACGGCGAACAAGGAATGCTGATTATTATAACAGACCAGTCTAACCCAACAATATCCGCAGAATTGCAGTCAGCTTTGTCCGCGACGTTTAACCAGATGAGCACGCTGCTCGCACAGGCGAAAGTTCAAAATATATCTTCAACAGTAACGGCGAATAACTCTCTTGCCATTGTTCAACCTTACGTTGTTAAGGCGGAAGGCGTTGTCCCTGGAAACCCAAGTTACTTTAACTTCATTGCCCCTGGAATAATGATGTTGACAGTTATGATGAGCGTCATGACTGGGCTCCCCGTGGCGATATCTCAGGAGAAGGAAGTTGGCACTATGGACGGCATGATGGTTGCGCCGATAAATAGGTTATCCATCATCTTGGGAAAAGCTTTGGGTCAGACCGCTCGTGGCTTACTCCAGGGTTTCATAATAATGGCATTGGCTATTGGGTTATTCGGCATCGCAATCCATGGAAGCTTTCTGCTCGTGGTCGGTTTGCTCCTGCTAGGCGTATTTTCATTCGTCGGCTTAGGCATCGTTATGACGTCTTTCGCTAAGGATCAGGAGACGGCGCAGATGATGATGATGACGTTGATGTTTCCAATGATGTTCCTCAGCGGCGTGATGTTCCCTATACAGCAGATGCCCTGGTACATGCAAGACATAGCAAAATTCCTCCCATTAACTTATGCTGCAGATGCTCTGCGAAAAGTCATGGTGCTAGGCGCAGGAGTACCCGACATCTCTACAGACCTGATAATTCTGATAGCGTTCGGTGTAATCATGATTGCAATTGCGGTTCCGTTATTCAGGAAAATGATGACACGGTAGGAGAAGCTGGTAAGAAAACTTGAGTACACTTTGCTCTAAATGCCCGTTCTTTCAACTTGCCCCACTAATAAAACGCAAGAACGCGCGCAAGAGGTGCCGCATCGAACCCCAACGGCAACTGCGAATCTACGAATGCAAAGACTTCCCCAAAAAAGGGCTCTTCGGGAGACTGAAGTGAACATTCTTCTTCTTTTTCGGTTAAAGCGCGTCTATGTTTGAAAGTTTTTGAAGGTGCTTATTTGGATGTTGTGATTTGTACGTCTTTCATTAGGATGTATGGTGAAAGTGAAGGTGGGTCTGCTTCGCTCCACCAGTGAACGTGTTGGTGTTCTTTGCTTATGCCTGTTATGTTTTTGAGCATTCTTAGTGCGTTATCGCTTAGGCGGATGTCTTTCAGAGATTGTTTAATTTCTCCGTTTTCAATCTGGAAAATTCCGTCGCGTGGTATCGTTGAGAAGTCTCCTGTCGCGTAGTTTTGGAATCGAGTGTACCATGTGTTTGTAAGGTAGAGTCCATGTTTAACTTCTTTGAATAATTCTTCTCTTTTCATGTCACCTGGGTCCATTTCGATGTTCCATGGCGAGGGAGAAACGATTCCGGCGTTGCCTGTAGTTTTGGTTTTAAAGATTTTTGCTGTGGACGTGTTGTGCAGGTACGTTTTAAATTTGCCCTCTTTGATAATGACGTTTTCTTGGGTTGGTACTCCCTCATCGTCAAAGACTCTGTTGGATATTGAGTATGCGGCGGGTACATCCCGCAATGTAACAATTTCGGAAGCCACTTTCTTGTCAAGCTTGTCTACAAAGATAGACATCTGAACCATCACCGAGTAGGCGGAGGCCATGGAGCCCCACATGCCCAGCAGAGACCCCACAAACAGGGGATCAAAAACCACGTCGTATTTTCCTTCCATTCCCGCTCTTGGGTTCTTGGCTTGTTTGGCTATTTCTCCGGCTTTTTTGCCTGCTCTTGCTGGGTCAAACCCCTTTAATGTTGAGCTGCATTCAACAGCGTGGCCGGAGGCTTCCTTATCGGAGAAGGCTCTTATAGAAAGCTCAACAGCGGATCTACAGTCTTTTCCTGCGGGACCTTCAGAAGATACTTGATAAATATCTGCAATGCTTGCGAGGAAAATGCCTCCCGTGTTAGTTACTGGACCCGCTTCTTTTTTGGCGGCTTCGATGGCTTCGAAAACGAGTTCTGCTGGATTTTCCAAGCTGTCTATACTTTTGTCGGCTGTGCTTTTCTCATAGTTGAATTTTCCTTGGGCGAAACCGCCATACATAGGATTTTCTTTGGAGACTTTAGCTAGTTCGAAGAGGCGTTTTAACGTGGGGTCTACTTTTTGGAAGTTGGGTATTTGAGTTGCTACTACTCTTTTTTTCCAGGATAAAACTATGTAGGTAGCTAAATAGTTCCAGGCTAAGGAAGTATCGATCTGGTTGTTGCTGAATCGTACTTGACGGTTGCGGCCATCGACTGTTCTGGCTATTACTTCATCGGCTCCTAGAGCTTTGCTTTTTTTAACCACGCTTTCGGTTTTCGCTAGGATTTCACTCATTTCACATACACTCCTCTAAGCCTCATGATTGGTCCGCCCGTGAAGACAGGTATTCCTTGCTGAGGGTCTCCTTTCCCGCATGTGGCTGCTTCGTACTCGACTTTCTTGGATACCGCATCCACGGCGCTCCAGAAAGTCTGGGTGGTGGTCTCAATGATTGGTCGAGCTATGCGTTGTTTGAGTTCACCGTTTTCGATCCAGTAGGCTTCGCGGCCCACGTAACGTTGGTTGAATCGTTTATCGTCAATGTTCCATTCAGTGAAGGATTTCATGTATACGCCACGCTTGACATCTTCGAATATTTCATCTTCATCATAATCGCCTGGCTGCACGAAGGTGTTGGACATACGCACTATAGCTTCTCGGTCGTAACTTACAGATCTTGAAGAGCCGTTGCTTCTAGTATCCAGTTTGGAAGCGCTCTCTCTGTTTTGCAGGAACTCGTTGATAACGCCATTCTTGTAGAGGTACCTTGGTCTAGCTTTGATCCCTTCATCATCATACTCATAATATCCGTAGCTATTCTTGACAGTTGGGTCATCAATCACGTTTACTGCTGAGCTCCCGATTTTGCTGCCAAGCCAGAAAGGACCCTGCGGATAGATGAAGGACATGCCAGCTTGGCTCATTTCGCGCCCCAATATTCTATCGGCTTCCAGAGGGTGCCCGCAGGATTCGTGAGCGGCTATTCCAGTTACTTCTGGTCCACAGACAAGATCCATTTTTCCAGGCGTAACAGCTCGGGCTTCCTTGATCACATGCTGCAATACCTTTGCTTCGTTGATCATTTGCTCCGTTAATTTCCATTTCTCGAGTGCTTCCCAACCGCCAGCGTACCCGAATTGTTTGTATGCTTGTTCGGATTTTCCGCCTTCGACAACCGTGAGAAACCCAAAGGCACTGACCAAAGGCACGTAAGACGAAATAGCAGAGCCTTCAGTATTTACAAAGTATTTTTCAGTTAAACTCGTTCCAGCGCTCAGCATTCTTCCTGGAATGCTTATTCCTTGAGAAGTCAACTCTTTATCCATCTCTGTGAATGTCGCAATTCGCGTTTCAACTGGTACATCCTCAATTTTCCTTTTTTCCTCCGCTTCCCAGCTTATATTCACATTTTTTTCTTTAGCAAAAGTGATTTTGTTTTTCCGTTTGGCAGTTTTCGCCAGTTTATACGCGATTTCAACAACGTTTTTTGCTTCTTTTCTTGTCCACTTGTTGGTAGAGGCGAAACCTATTCCGCCATCTGCCAAGATTCGCACGCAAAAACCGCTGTCAACCGCCGAAAAGTAAGCGTCCAATACGCCGTTTTTCATGACAAGTCCTTCGCTTTTTTCGTTGTGCGCTCTAACCTCAGCGTATTCAACTTTCTTGCCCTCAGCATAGCTTAACGCAAAATCAACCAAGTCTTTATCCACATAAATCCCCATTTTCTTCTTAGTTACACAAAGTTAAAACTCTTCTTGCAGTCTTCCCGCAACGTGAGCAGTTAATTACTTATTAGCCTTTTCGGGAAATGCGTGATTTTTTAGCTTTTGCGTTCGCGCCACGTTGAATAGCAAATGGCGCTAATCTGCTCATTTGAACGTTTTTCGCTTTCGGGTCTGCTGTTGTTTTCTTCATGCATGAATTTTTCGCAACGCGAGATGAAATCTCGCTCTGACTCGTTTATTTTAGGTTTTGGTACAGGCATCGAAAATCACACAGGTAATACTCTCAGAGGAAAATTTAACGCTTTTGGAGAAAATCCATGTCCACAAAAATGCATAGTTATTGTAGTGCATTTACGTTTAGCGCTCTTTGGAGAAGTGGGCAAACGTAGAGGAAGATATTTGCCTTGCCTTCTTTGGCTCTCGAAAGTTACGGTTACCCAGCAAAAACCTTCTCGACCGCTCACGCAAAAATAAAGTAAAAACTTTGGGTAATACAAACGCTTGAGTTTAAAAACAAAAAAAGCCTTAAAAATTGAGTTCCTCAGACGGCATTCCCTTTTAACTCTTAGATAAAGGCATGTGACCAATAGTAATTCTTAAAAGGACTGCGAAACATTCTCTTACTCTATTCGTGGAGAAGAGATATTTGGCTTCAGGATCAGGCGTTAAAATAGTTCTTACGGCGTCAGCTACAGAAATGAGCGATTTTTTTAATAATCATTTTATCGCTTTCTTCGCGGGCTTCGGTAAAGGGCCATTTCCCCTCACTTTTATGAGAAAAACAGTTTATCCCCCTGTTGAACGCAGGCCTGATGGGAGAGCAAGATTTGCGCCTTACGGCTTAAGAAAAGTAGAGGCTATACTGCTTGAAAGCGGCTTTACAGAAAAAGAAGTGGCTGTGGTTCACCCTGATGACCTTGAAGACTTCATAGGACCCGAAACCAGGGTTGTAGGAATATCATCGATGGATCCAACAGGCATGGGTTACGTAAGCAAAACTTACTCCTCAATCATTGGCGGAGGGGAACCCATGAACGCTGTCGAATTCCAAAAACTCGTTACTCATCCAAATATCAAAAAGTTTAAGCCAAAAATTATTGTAGGCGGATTTGGCGCTTGGCAGCTAGAACGCAAAAAAGTTTCTGACCGTTACGGTGTTGATTGCGTACTGCTCGGCGGAAGACCAGAACCCATCGTTAATGTTTTCAAGAAAGCAGTAAACGGCGAAGCTCTGCCGCGCATTGTTAAAGCTGACGAATCAATCAGCAACTGGGATTATAATGCCATAATGCCCTTGTCTAAACATGCTGCAATTCATGGTGCAGTTGAAATTTCCAAGGGCTGCGGCAGAAACTGTCAGTTTTGCACGCCCACTATGCAGCATAAAGTGGATGTTCCTTTGGAAAAAATAATGCAGGAAGTTGCTTTAACAACAGCGGACGGATGCGACCACATAACATTAGTGACGGAAGACCTGTTCTTATACGGTTCTAAAGACAAAAAATTCGTTCCAAACAAAGATGCCGTCGTAAAATTAGTAAAAAACGTTGCTAATTATCCAGGCGTTAAAAGCATCCAAGCTTCCCATATGTCCTTGGCGCCAGCGGTTCATAATCCGCAAATGGTAAAGGAACTTGCAGAAATACTGATCGAGCGTAGCTGGTATTCTTTTGATAAAAAAGAAATAATTACCGCTGAAACAGGAATTGAAACTGGCAGCACAAGATTGATGAAGAAATACATGGCAGGTAAAATGCTGCCTTTCAAGCCTGAACAATGGCCGGAAATTGTAACCAACGCGTTTGGCATACTTAACGATAATAATTGGTATCCGCTGGCGACATTGATTGTTGGTCTTCCAGACGAAAAAGAAGAAGATGTGCTGCAAACGCTTGAGTTAATGGATAATTTAAAAGGCTATAATGCATTTTATGTGCCGCTGTTCTTTGTTCCATTGGAGAATTGTGTGCTAATGAATAAGAAAGGCGCTGAAATGGATTCGCTCTCGCAGGCGCGTTGGGACCTTTTCATTAAATGCTGGGATTACAACGTTAGAATTTGGAAGCCGACTTTCCTTGAAAACCGTGTACATAATCCAATATTGTATAAGGCTGTTGACCGAATAGTTATTCCGTATGCTGGTAGAATCGCAGGCGTCTACTACGGTTGGACACGCGGCGAACAATTAAAGCAAGCTTTCTGGACGCTAAGCATGTCTCAGCCAGCAATCGTTAAAAATAAGCAAAAATTAAGCTGATTCGGCAGTTTTTTCTTGCCGTTTCCTGTTTTTCTTGTTCTTGAGTTAATTCTTGTGGTGGTTACTCCTGTTGTGGTTTGAGGATTTTTCTTGCATGAGTGATGTACCCGGTGTGTCCGGTCATCAGTGTTTGTGGTCTGGTTTTTCCTCGTTCAACTTGCATTGCGCGCATCAGGCACTCGACTGTTTCTATGAATACGAAGCTGTTCTCTTTTAGAGCTTCAGTTGTTTTTACAACTTGGTCGATGGTTGGGCTGAACGAGACAATTATACCTGAAGGCTTGAGCGCTTCATAAGCATGTGGGACTACAAGCCATGGAGTTGCCAAATCCAGAATCACGGCATCCACGTCTTTTTCTTCTATGCCTAGGGTGACATCTCCGCTTTTCATTTCAACGTTATCGATGAGTTTTGAGCGTTGGAGGTTTTTGGCTGCGTTTTTTTGGAATTCGCTGCGTAACTCGTAGGTGTAGACTTTGCCTGTTGGTCCAACGTAGTGTGCGAGGGCTGTGGTTAATGCGCCTGTTCCTGTGCCTGATTCTACGACGCGGCTTCCCGGTCCAATTCCGCTGAACATGACAATTAGCGCTGCGTCTTTTGGGTACGTGATTTGTGTGTTGCGTGAAGACTTCATTATGTAGTCTGTTAAGGCAGGCTTTAGTGTGGTGAAGTAGATGCCGAGGCTGCTTTTGATGGGTTCGCCGTAATCTCTGCCGATTAACTCATCAAGCTTTAAGTAGCCTTTATGCGTGTGGAAGGTTTGTCCTGCTTGCATTTTTATCATGTAGGTTCTGCGCGCGTCCAGATAAATTAGCACGTAGTCGCCTTCGCATATCTTTTGGTTAACCAACTGATTTGTTCCTCTTGGAAGTGAAAATGCAGGTTGTATCATTTAAGCTTTGAATCTATAACACATAAGATTGTGCCCTGTTATGCAGTTAAAGCGGTTTTCCACCGTTGTTCAATCTCCTTCCTGGATGTTTTTGCAGTATAGTCTTGCCACGTTCAAAACTTGTAATTTGTTTCTTGCATAAACCTTATAAACCAACAAAAGAAAGAAATACTTTAGGACGGTTTTATCACTTGCTTGTTACTAACAAGCCCTCTATTCTTATTGTTGATGACGACATAGCAATCTTACATACTTTTACCAAAATTTTCCAAAGAAAAGGTTACTTGGTAACCGTGGCGAAAAAAGGCAAGGAAGCCATAGAAAAGTTAAGCATCAACCATTATGATGTTGCGTTGGTCGATTTTGTCCTTCCAGATATGGAAGGTAATGAACTTTTTCCATTAATAAAGAATGCATCGCCTAAAACATTGACGATATTGCTTACTGGCAAAATAGGTTTACAAAATAGCATTGAAGGTGCAGCAGATGTTTTTGTTGGAAAACCAGTTAATCCCGACAAATTATTAAGCATTATAAATACTAAACTAAAAAATCGAGATACTGAAACCTAAATTAATTTGCATGCCATTCGCCATTTCTTATTCTTCAACTATTCATTTAACTTTTTTTTCTAGTCATCCCAATAAGACTTGTTCTATTTTCTGTTCTTTTCAGCTTCATCCTCAGCAATCATTCGTTTAAGCTTCTTCTCCATTTTAAGTTCATATTCATGCTCTTTAACCATGGGCGGTAACGTTTTTTCTTTAAACAAAGTGTCTGGCGGTACAATGCGCTGTTCGCCTTTTTTAACGGTGATTCCCTCGCCTTCGGAGCAATCCTCAAAGTTCTCCAACGCTTCAACAATCCAGTAGCCTTCACTTTTAGTTAAAACCTTAACCTTGTATAATCCTTTATAGTAGCGAAATTCACTCACCAAATCACCAATAGTATTTTCTTTTGGGTGTTATTTAGCTCTTGTTTTTTCTTCTTTAGCGCTTTTTTTCTGCATCAATAAAACAGACTTTTGAGACTTTGATTAATGAAGCGGCTCTCTTATTCGCTAAATATTTGAGAAGTGAACGGAAAGACTGGAATCCAGGAATCCCAACAATCTTATTTATAGAATTCTTGCGTAACTATATGAGTCTTTTATGTATTGAGATAGAAAAGTGCCATGAGAGCTAGCAGACATTAATTGAACATAAAGTTGTTCAGGAACACCGAAATAGTGGTAAATAGCGCCTGTAAGAAATTCCACCTCAAGAATCTTTGAAATTGCGTCATATCCTATCGAACCTATATTGCTTGAAACAACTCTTTGTCTATCCAAATTTATCACCTCTTTCCTCCTCTTCTACTATAACTGTGTTTAATTGTTTAATTTTTTGCATCGTTGCATTAAAAAGGCTTAAAACTCGTCACTATAAATGTAAAAGAGCTGAGTATGAAGTTAAAAATTAAGTGGGATAAAATTTCAGAAGTGGTAATTAATTTACGCTTTTCAGATTTAAGACTTATCACCCATGAAAACTTGGAAAAAAGAAAAGTAAGAACTATTGAATTAATGATTTGACTTTTTCAAAGATGTCAATAGGTTTTATTGGAGTACCGCAGTATTTGCAAATTAAAACCTTTCCAGCTTCGGGAAGGTCAAGTGTGCCATTACATATTGGACACTTATAAGCGGTCATCACTATTCCGCCTTTAGACAGAGCATCTTTTAGAGAAGAAAAATCAAGTATTATCTGTATTTTTTCTTTAGCCATGCGGGTGCTATTTATTCGATTAACCCATCTGTCACAACTTATCTGCATACCCTTTTGTGTATTTGATAACCAGTAACTAGTTCCCATAAAGAGACTGGTGGCTTTGTCAAATCCACTTCTTGTGTCACCAGCACTAAATTCTTTTGTTGAATTATTAGAAAGCCGCAAGACAACTTTAGGCACGATACTGTTACTTGTGTATGCTTCAACTATATCTTTGAACTCTATCACTTCCTTTTCCTTCTTCGTTTTCCTTTCCTCAAAACTTACTTCTTTTCCCGTTTGGAACCATAATCCGCCATATTCTGCTTGTTCTCGTACAAGATATAATCTTTTGTTGGTTAATATTGCCTGTTTGCAAGCCAATAATTCTTTTTCTTCATTGTTCATGCCAACATTTTCTTCATTTGAGACTTGTTTATTAGAAACTAATTCAGATTTTGTATACTTTTTACGGCACCGTGGACACCAATAATCATCTGCAAATGTATCCAATATTTTTCCGCATTTTGGGCAATCTGGGTTTTTCATTTTTTCTTCTCAGTTCTATTTCAATGTTTTTCAGATTTAAGACTTATTCTTTGTTTGTTATTCGTGTTTGTGGTGAGGGGCAGATTTCCCTTCACCTCACCCGCTTCCCTTTCCTTTGTCTGTCCGTGTCTGTCTGGGGGTGTGAGTGTGAGAGAAGAAAAGAGAGAGTACAGTAGAAGGATGGTTTGGGTTTGGGATTAAAATTTAGTCCCACACACAGGACGCACGCTTTTCAAGCATTGTTTTTGGCTGGTGTCTTTTCAATCTCTAAGCTAGCAACGTACTCACGATCTTTTGGCGGATTTTTATCTCTCTCTTTTTCAAACATGATTTGGGTTTTCCAACCCAAGTGTTCGGCTGCAAGCTGCAAATGGCAAATAGCAATACCCACATTGACGGGGAAATAACTCCCTCCGACGATGTTCCTAAAAAAGCTGGATTTGGAAGAATAGGCATGAATCAAATTCTTATCCCCTGTAAAGTACCAATTCTGTAAGTTGATTGCTGATGGAGCCAGACGGGCTGGTTCCAACAATTCATCAGCACCCTCAATATTAGTTATTTCTGAGAGAGGTTTCCTCTTAAACTGCGAAACACTGGTTCTGTGCAGTGTTTCCTTTGAATTTCCGAACGACATCAAAATGATAAATTCAAGACTTGAAGACTCCGTTACTTCTTTAATGGGCTGAGGAATGCCCAGCCAGCAACTGCCTATGCCAGTCGCTGAAAAATAAAGATCCATTTGCTGCAGCATAAAACCAATGTTAGTCTTATAAGCGTCCTTTGCTTCGGAGAATGCTGCTATAAAATGGAATGCTTTGTTCATACCTTTTCGGGTTACTTGATCCGGCGAAATAATCTTGAACTCTGTCTTAATTCCCGCGGACATCGGCTTTAAAGCGCCCAAGTTCTCCGAAATCTCTTCTAGACGATTTTGATCGATTGGAGTCGAATCATAATTCCTAATTGATTTTCTCTTGAAAATCGCTTCGTACAGATCATTCTCATTCATTTTCTCACACTTAAAATAATCACATATTGACCGCTAGTAAAAGCTTCCCCTACGGAGTGTATTCCAAGAGTGACAAGAGCTATCAAATTAATGGTTCCAGTCCCCGCGGTACTTTTGGGTTTGGGTTTGGAGATTAAATTTTCATCTTTCTCTCTCTTCAACTACTGATTCTTCCTATTCTTCTTTATCTTCTTCTTATTCTGCTTCTATCCTCTTGCTCACTGCACTTACTCTACTTACTCGCACGGTACTTACCTACGCGGCAGAAACACGATACGAAACAACGACAACAACCACGACAACACAACAACACGCTAAACAACTAGTTCATAAATCCTTAAAATTCGCATGAATAGAAGTAGCCTTAGAAATCATGAGAGATAGAAGCACGCGCTATGACATTGCCTCATTCGCGGGCGTATGCCTCAACCAAGTCACCTGCTGAAAGAATACCTACTAATTTATGCTCTCCAGTGATTGGCAACCGCCTTATGTGTTTTGAAGCCATAATACAAGCTGCATCGTGAACGCTTATCCTTGTTGGTGCTGTAATTAGCGGCGATGAGCATGCTTCCCCTGCTTCTTCTATTAGTGATTTATCTTTCGCTAAGAATTTCGTGAGCAGGTCTCGTTCGGTGAATATGCCTATTGGTTCTCCTTGCTCCGTGATGATGACGCTGCCGATATGTTTTGCTGCCATAATTTTTGCTACATTCTCCACTAATGTTTCTTTGTCCGCTGTTATTACTTGCTTGGTCATAAAGTAGTCAATGTCAAACCACACCTTCATCGTTTCGGGGATTTCGGGTAGACTTCTGATGAGGTCTGAGCTGGTTATTATGCCTTCAAGTTCTCCGAAATCGCAGACTATAAGGCGCCGCGTTTTCTTTTCAATCATTATTTGAGCTGCCTTTTTTATGCTAGATTCGAGACATATTTTAGTTGCAGGACAAGACATGGCTTTCTCGACCTTTATGTCTCTTATACTGGGGTGTCCGCTTATCCAATCTTTCTCCAAACTAACTCCACTACTAACAGCGTTTAGCAGGTCCCTCTCAGTGATTATGCCGACAGGAGTTTTATACTTCAAAACTACCAAGCTTCCAATGTGTCGCTCGCCCATGATACGGGCAGCTTCGTGCAACGTATTTTCAGGCGTTATCGTGATAACCTCCTTGGTCATAATATCTTTTAACTTACGGTAACGCGTAAGGTTGTTTTTATGTTGGAATCTTTTAATGTTTTGAGCGTCTGAGCCTTTAAGGTTTTTAGTTGTAGCCATCTTCCATCATCTCTTTCTCTCGCTAAAATATAGTTTGGGCGCTTAATAAAATTATAATTTAGATGGAAGAAGAACGAGAAGAAGAACTTAAGTTTATGTTGAATCATATTTGAAGCCTAATAGAATCATATAGTGGACCGAGGAGGTAGTCTGTGAGAGAGCAAAGCGCTACTTGACCTACAGGATACCCTACTATTTGTGCAAAAAACCAACCACAAAAAGCAAACAAAAGCCAAGAGCGAAACACATACGAAAAAACAAATCAAGGTTCTCTTGACAGGCTACAGCTGGTATTCCTCGCCTTTTTCCACAAGCGTCATTTGACCTTTCGAGTCGCCCATAAATCTCTTGAACATCTCAGCGTTCTCGGTGTGGATTGGGAAAACCTGTTTAGCATTTATCTTTTTAAGAGCTGCTTTCAGCTGTAATGGCATTATGTGACCTGAGACATGCACATGGTATTGCGGCAAACCATAGTGGCTCAGCCAATTAACCAAGCGTTCGTAATCGATTTCCATTTCCTCATTGAACGGTTCAGACGCCGACAAGACATAGCAGCTTCCGGCTACAGGTTGAATAGCGTTAAGCTCCTCAAAATCGTAAAAGCTAACTGCTAAAACAACCTTGCACTGCTGCTTCGAAACCTCGAACACGTCAAAAATCTTGTCCTTCCCGTCAAAACGTTCAATCAACTGTTTTTCCCACTTGTCATAGCGCTTCTTCGACTTTCGAAAAATCAATAAACCATCATCATCCAGCGCCGGAACCTGCAGGTGCACGTCGTTGTGAAGTGCATCCAGCAAATACGCTTGCTTTAGTGAAACAGCCAAGCACCGATTGTTCTTCTTAGCCATTCGGTAAAACGTGTTCAAGCGGTCAACATCCGAGTAACCAAATTCTGCAAGCAAGATGCCGTCAACTTGTGAGGCTATTTTGTCGAGTTTCGCTTCAACTTCCACTTCGTTGGAAACTGTTGCCCCAGTCATGTTGGTGGCTTCAGTCACAATTGCCACAGGCTCAGCCTCCTTAGCTTTCTCCACAAACTCATGAGTCATCTCGGGTTTACCGCCGTGGTCTCGAAAGTCACCCGTATAAACTATTGTCCCGTTTGAAGTGTGAATCAGAAAGCCGTAGGCGCCTGGAATTGAATGGTCAACATGGAACGACTCAACAACTAAATCATCAACTTTGATTTTTTTGCCTGTTCTGAAAACGTTAAAGTCGATGTCTGCAACGTTGAATTCTAAATCAGCGCGTCGAATGTCGCTTAGGGTTCGCAGGATAGTTTGGGTTGTTTCGCCGCAGTACACGGGAATTTCTCGTTTAATAAATGAAAGATAAGCCGAATGATCCAAATGCCCGTGAGAAAGGAATACAGCGTTTGCTTCAGGCGGGCTTGGGTCAAACTTGTAAATGCCGCTTATGGTTGGTAGGATTCCGAGTTCTTGGAGGCTTTTTTCGCTTTTAGGCGATAAGAAAGGAGGCGAATAAAACTGTTTTTTAGCGGTAAAAGACATGCCGAAATCAAAGAAAACCCTGGTGCCACGGTCTTGAAGAAGAATTTTGTTTCCACCAATCTCGTTAACTCCTCCATAGAAGGTTAATGTTGTCTGGTCTTTTACCATGCGTTTTCACTTTAGTGCTTCCGTATTTCTGCAGACATTTGAAATAGCTCCAATAATGTTCCACATTGTGAATATGCTAAAAATCCGTGTGTACTTAGAAGATCCCGCCTTTCTAATGACGTTAACATCCCCGCCAACCTTTAAGTACCCGTTGATGAACGCTTTTGTAATCGATTCAGCTTTAGCTTTACTATTTGCATAAAGCGGTTGAAGGTAATGCCCTGAGTAATATAGGAATATAGCTACATCCCAAGCTTTGTCCCCACCTTGCGTGGCTTGCTCGAAGTCGATCATGCAAATAGAGCCATCTTTTTTAACAAGCATATTTTCTGGTTTGGTGTCGCCTAAAACAATATTGCGTGAATGAACGTTTGCGAGTGTTTCACCGGCTTTGCCTAAGCTGGCAAGTTCTCCTTCAAATGTTTGGTGCCTTGTAGCCGTGGCTATGCGTTTGATAGCTTGGCTGAGGTTCTCTCCTTCAATGTACTCCATGAAAATTAAACGCTCAGCATTACTTACATGCAAAATCTTCGGTACATTAAACCCTTCACTGTACAAAAGCTCACTTATCGCGCATTCCTTCGAAAGCCTAGCTTGGGCTGAAATAGCGAAAGTTTTTGAACCAAGAGACCAAATCATTAACGGGAACCATTTGAATCCAGACCAGTCCTTAAAGCGTTTAGCTATTACCCTCCTTTCGCCGCCAACCCCAGAAACATTGATCAAGTAAACATCGTTTAGCATTCCGCCCATGGGTTCAACTTCAACGTCTTCGCCTTGATCTTTCAAAAGCATCCTTTGAACGTAATTTTTAATGTCAATTTTATCTGATAAAGAAACCAAGCCTTCTGAAGTTTGGAAGAAAACGTATTTTTGAGGATCTATAAATAGGTAGGTTGTATCAGGCATTTTTCTCCAATTAATCTTTTGAGATTTCAAAAAAACCTCGGTATTTTGGGAAATAATATTTATTAACTGAGGAAAAGCCCCAAATAATGATGTGAAGAATGTCCTTGGAGCATTTTTTGACAAGTTAAGCAGTTTGATTCTTGGATCTTTGGATTCAGCTAAAAATTGTTTTGACATCTTTACGTAACCGTTTAGGAAATAAATTTTATCTTCTGCTTCGAGCTGCTTTAAGGCTTTACTGTAACTTTCCAGGTTTTCAGCTTCATTTAACGTAAGTTCTTTGACTAGGTCTGCGGCGTCATAGGCAAGTAAAGGGAAAACTTGGATTCTATTCAAAAGCACCTCATACATGAAGTATTGCGGTTTGATTTGAAAACGCTGCGTAAGCTCTGGAAAACTTGAAGCTAAATTCTGGAGTGATTCCAAAATCAAACGTTTCTTTAACGTCACTTCTTTACTTTGTAAATAGTCCTTGCCGTAAAGAGGAGAATGGGGAAAAATAAGTTTACTCGCAATGGCTTCTCCTAGAAGGCCTATTTCGATATCTCGCTCGAAAACCCATTGATCAACCGCAAGAACAAAAATGGTTTGTTCATTGAATGTTTTCATGTACCTCATTAATCTTGGTTGAAAATTCTTGGTTACAAGCATTATTTCAATTATTGTTTTCTCGTTAATTGTTTTGTTTGAATAGTTGTCAACGTGAGCTATAGCCGTAATACTTGAGCCAGCGATATGTCTACAGAACTCGAGGATTTGATTATTCAATTCATCGTCTGTAAGGTTGCTAATTTGTTTCAATTGAGTCTTCCAATATAGAATTAGCTGTCGATATATTTAAAACACGATTGTAAATAAGCTGACAAGAAATTTTTGATTGAAGACCAAAACTAGATAAAAGCTTCTTTCTGCCTGAAACGTCTTCTTTGCCTTAGTGGATCTGTAATTCTAAGTGGTTTTGCTGTGCGCTCATGCCTTTCTTAGCTAATATGGCTACTGCTGATTGGGCTGATGATTCCATAGTTTCTGTGTTTGTTTGTGTTCCTATTTTTCTGCAAATCAGGTTTAGGGACTCTTCGGTGAAGTTCAGCATGTCCTGTCCATTGCTTGTTAAACTGTAAACTTTTCTTGGCCTTTCAGTGTTCATGTTCCATTCACTTTTTACCAAACCTTTCTTTTCAAGAGTGTTTAGCAGGGGGTAGACGGTGCTTGGGCCGAAGTACACGCCGAAGTTTTTGCGGATTTTGGTTATTATTTGGTATCCATGCATCGGTTGGGTGCTTACGAATTGAAGTATTATCAGGTCCAGTAAGCCTTTCGTTAGTTTGGTCGAAACCTCTTTTTGAAAGTTCATCGTTTTTAACATTTTTTTCTTTCTCCTTGAACCTGTCTTTTTGTTCTACACATATACAATAGGTCCTTTTTCGGACATATCTTGAGTATTTAATATTAATAAACCCTAATATAAATCTTCATACATAACCAAAGCATACAAAAACATAACAAAGCAATACAACATAAAACAAAATTAACATAAACTAAATAAATCGAAACATCAACAAACTCATACAACAGCCAACAGGAAAAAAAACCATGTCTGAAACATACAAAAAAGAAATTGTACAACACATAATCAGAAACCTATTGGACCTGCAACTGTTAAGAATAGTGCAGATTCAACCAACATGGGGATATAACATCAAAAAACAAGTAGAAGCAGATTTCAACATCAAACTAAGGCACGGCGCGCTCTACCCCGCACTAAACGCTCTCGAACAAAGAGGCTTTCTTGAAAGCAAAAAACAACAAAAAGCCGGACGTTCCCGCAAAGTCTACGCTATAACAGAAAACGGCAAAATCTACCTGCAAACCTATTATGGCATACTGCAAGATCAACTTGGCAGTAGAAATATAAAAAACCTTTAAGCTCAAATCGCGTTTATTCCTAAAAATTTTGATTTTTTGATTCATAACGTAATATGCCAGCTACCTTAGCCCATGGATAGGCATGAAAAAGCTTTTATTTACAAAAAATGACTAAAAATTAGAGGAAAACCGATGTCTCTTGAATCAAGCAAGACTTTGGGCGGCGTTGGCGCAATACTTATCCTGGTAGGTTCATTGGTTACCACCTATACTTTTGGAGTTCTTACCCTTATTGGCGTAATACTCGTTTTCATTGCACTGAACGGTTTAGCGAACTACTATAAAGAAAGAGGCATATTCACTAATGCAATTTACAGTCTCGTTGCAGGCATAGTGGGTGTAGTTGTGGCAGCTTCGGCGGCTCTCTACATAATTTTTGATACAACCATATTAACAAATCTGCTTCGGAACATTTATCCAACTTGGAATGGCAGCTGGTCGACAATTTCATCATTACGCGGTATGACTCCAAACACTTCGAACATAAGCGTAAGCAATGTTACATCGGCGTTGGGAGCCATATTTTTAGTGCTAGTGATTCTATGGGTTTTTGCTATAGTTGCAGCTTTCTTCGTCAGGCGATCACTCAAAACTCTTTCATCAAAAGCAAGTGTAGGCTTATTCTCAACCGCAGCTCTACTGCTATTAATAGGCGCATTTCTAACAATAATTTTCATAGGTGCCATTCTGATGTGGGTCGCCGTACTGTTGATTGCAATTGCCTTCTTCCAAATAAAACCGCAGCCAGAACAACCCGCAGCAACAATGGCCCCCCCGCCATCAACGACTTCGCCAGTCTAAAAGCCAACAAATCATTCCATTTTTTTATTTTGTGTTTTAACAGCAAAGCGCTTATTTCACGTTGATTGATCTCATGCCGATAGAGTTTGGGTGAAAAGATGTGAAGCGAGAGCTCAGCATCTACCTTAACTTTGACTATGCTATATTCCTAGTAAAAGAAATCGCGCTTAACTTGTTTAGTAAAGAGGGCACAGTTAGCAAAAACACTTGGTCTGCCGCTTCATTTGTCCAAAAGAGACCGTGGAAGTACTATATTTAATGAAACCCCATCGCAACTGCCAAATCAACCGTTGCCATAAACTACTGCTTTTCCTCTAGTAAAGCGCTATGGGGCAGGCTTTTTTCCAAGTAGGGCTTTGTTGATTGAAAATATTGTCTCTAGATTCATAAAGCCCAAATTTTAGAGTGCCTGTAACCAAGCAGATGAGCTCCACCTCTATTCAGGAGTTCAAATCTTAGTCAACAAGAAACATCATGATGAAAAAACATGAAGAAACTACAAATCCTTATAATTGCATTTCTAATTTCGTTAGCAATCTGCGCATTCGTGAGTATGCAAGCCAAAGCTCAAGGTACTTTGGATCATTTTGGCTTTAATGCCATTAGTAGTCCTCAGACAGCTGGTACGTCGTTTACCATAACGGTTACGGCTCAGGATTCTTCTGACGCCACTATTACGGATTATAGTGGTACAGTGAATTTCACTTCAACTGATTCTCATGCCGTTTTGCCAAGTAATTACACGTTTGTGCCTGGCGATGATGGTACGCACAGTTTCAGTGTTACTTTGGAGACTGCTGGTTCTCAATCGATTACTGCTACTGATACGTCGAATAGCTCGATTACTGGTTCTCAGAGTGGCATAACGGTTGGGCTGGCAAGTCCGACTTTAACTTCTACTGCTCCGTCTGGCGCTGTAGCTGGGACTGGCTTTACTGATTCATCAGTGCTTGCTGGTACATCCGGTAGTAACGCTGGCGGAACGGCTACTTACACGCTTTACAGTGGAACTTATCCCTCTGGGACTCAGGTTGGGTCTAGTAGTGTTGTGACTGTTACCAGCGGTGTGGTTCCTAACTCGGCTTCTTTCAATGTTACCACGGCTGGTTCATACTACTTTACTGCTGTTTACAGTGGAGACAGCAATAACAATGGTGCCTCAAGCAGTGTCGAAACCTTTACTGTGAATACTGGTTCGCTGGATCACTTTGTTGTTAGCGCTCCTAGTTCAGCGACGGCTGGCACTGCTTTCACTCTTACGGTTACGGCTAAGGACGCGTATGGCAACACGGTTACAAGCTATACTGGTACGCCGTCTTTGACTTATTCTGCTGGGTCGATTAGTCCTAGCGCTATGAATGCTTTCGTTAATGGTGTTGGGTCGACTTCGGTTACAGTGACTACTGCTGGTTTAAGCGTTACTATTACAGCTACTGCTGGCAGTCATACTGGGACGAGTAACTCGTTTACGGTGACTGCTGCATCAACTCCCACTCAAACACCGACGCCATCACCTTCACCTACTGCTGCTCCCACCTCTGCGCCAACGCCAACGCCAACCCAAAGCCAAACCTTAGCGCTGGAAACGATGGGTCAATACCTTCTGGTCATAGTCGCAGCAGTCATCCTCGGAGCCGTAATAATCTGGCTGGTCATTCAGAAAAGAAAACGCCCAAACATAATCGTGCTGAACTAAAAGATAGCAAAGACTCTTTTTCAATTTTTATATGTATTTGGCTCCTGTTTTTGTTTTAGGGGTATTTGTGTGTGCTCAAGCTACCTCCTCGGTCTACTAGATGCTTCTATTAGGTTTCAAATATGATTCAACATAGATGTGCATGGAACGGAGACCGCGCACTTTGCATGCAGAACGGTGCTTTTCAACATAGAAAAATCTGTTTTTTGTATAAAAAAAAGCACTAAAGAAGGGAAAACAAGAACTGAATATACCCAATTTTTTTAATTTATATATTGGCTTTATTTTCCTTTGGGAAAAACTCATTCAAAACTGCCAAAAAGTGTTGGCGCTTTGTGCGAAATCTTAGTTACTCTTGATGGAACGTTTGCTTAAACTGCAATACGATTAATGTGAAATGTTTTGCTTACTATCATGTTCCTAAAAGTGTGATACAGCATATGATACGATTGTTATGATGCATATTGTGATGCATATGGGCGCACCAGCTTTTCTGGAAAAGATCGTGACATAGTAATCCATAATCTCTTTCTTGAGCTCTCTTTTAAGCGCTTTAAAGCAGTTTCCAAACCTAAAATTCACTTTGCCTTCTCCAGTTAAATTTGGAAAGCGCCAATTAATAAACCTTCATTTCGCTTTCGTAACTCTGCAAACAGCAAGTTCCTATCATAGCTACACTGTTTTTCCTTTGCTCTTAGGAAGGCTTATTTCATCCTGAGCTGATAGATGTTTTTGGGGATTGATGTCGCCGTCCCAGCCTTAGGGCTTAGTAATTTCTTACTCTTTTGTGTTCTACTTGTACTTTAATCCCTGTGCCTTATTGTTGCTATCTAGTTATAAGCTTTTTATGAATTCGCTGTTTTTGCTCTTGCAATGTTCTTGGAAACGTTATAGATCTTGTATGTCGGGAAAATACTGCAAAGCAAGTTAGGGCAAGGTTTCTTATACAAGATTAAAGCAGATAATGAAATCAAAATTATTGAAGGGTATGCATTGAAGAAATCTCTAATAGTCTTTGCCGTTGCCCTTGCGTTATCTTTGGTTCTTATCTTGCTTTCTTTACTTGGGGGAATGATAATGATAATTTACGCTTCCCCATCCTTAGTGGGTACAATGAACAATGCGTTTAGTTTGCTTTATTTGTTAGTTAGTGTTTTTGCTGCTTTTGCAGTGTTCTATTATTTGGGAAGAAAAACTAAAATTAAAGTTGTTAAATCTATTACCTTGGCTTTGTTTTTTGGATTATTAGTAGGTGTCCTAGTAGGTTACTTAATTTTATTTATATCCTTAACTTTTATTTCCAATGCAAGTTTTTCATGGGTCACCTCTATTAAAGCAAATATTTCTGATATTTCAGGGCTGCTTAATCCTGTTTTTGAATTATTCTTTCCTGCTCTCGCGGCTTTATTATTCGTTGATTTAAGAGAAAGGAATTCACATAACGACTTATCACCTTAGTTCATTACATCTTTCGTTGCGGTTTGTTGTGTAAAAACAGAGTCCTTAGGTTCGAGGAGGTGCACTTTAGGGAGGTGTACTCGCAACCTGAGGTGTTTTGCTTTTCAATCATTTTGTTTTGGAGATTTGATTGGTTGTCTAGGCTTTTTTGGTCTTGGGGTTCTTTTGAAGGTGTCTTAAAAGTTTTGCAGTTTTTTAATTGATTTGGTTAATAGGCATTTCTTTGCATTCAGAGCAAAACGTTTACAATATTCATATTAGACTGGACTGTTGCAATATGAACGGGGGATGATGTCGCCGTCCCAGTCTGATCGGGAAAGATGAAGAATGAAATATAGACAGACCCCAAATGTTTGCAAGCGACTAACATAAGCCCTCTAGAGATTAAAGTACAATTCAAGGTTTCGTGACAGCCGTACAACGTATATAAGTTGGCACTTAAAATATTAAGTTAGGCGCATTTTGCGTCATAAGGTGCCTGAAATTCATTATAGTTGTGACCGTCTCAAAAAAACACCAAGCTCGAGGAATGCCCCAACTTTATGAGCTCAGCAAATAATCAAGAAAATGAATCGCCCAAACTTCCTCCAAGAATCGGCAGATTATTCGAGCTTGCCAATAACTTGTGGTGGAGCTGGCATGAGGAAGGACGACAGATTTTTCGCTCTTTAGATTATGCCCTTTGGCGAACCAGCGAACATAACCCAGTTAAGCAGCTGCGCAGCATCAGCACGGAAAAGCTAGAGGCAGCGGCAAGAGATCCGGCTTTTTTAGAAATCTATGATGCAGTAATGTTAAAGTTTGACGAGGAAATGTCAAGAGGTCTAGACTGGTGTGGTCAAACAAACCCGATCAAACCAAATGGGCAAATCGCGTATTTCTCAGCTGAGTACGCTATCCACAATTCCCTACCTATATATGCAGGCGGCTTGGGCGTCTTAGCGGGAGACATATGTGAAGAATGCTCGGACCGCGGGCTGCCACTAGTCGCTGTCGGATTCATGTATCCTCAAGGCTACTTTCGCCAACGCATATCTTCCGAAGGCGACCAACAAGAAGACTACATACAACTGAACTTCAAGGATGCACCTATCTCTCCTTGCGCTTGGCCTTACAGATGCGGGCCTCTTATTCCGATTCAACTCGCCAACCGCCAACTGTTTGTTAAGGTGTGGCAGGTACGTGTCGGTCGCGTTAACCTATACCTGATGGATACTAATGTCGAAGAGAATAATCCTGAAGATAGAATGTTGTCAGCGCGCCTGTACACCGCTGACCAGGAAGAACGGCTACGTCAACTAATCGTTCTAGGCGTTTGCGGAGTGCGTACACTGCGCGAACTTCATATAGAGCCAGTTGTGTGGCACGCTAACGAAGACCACACGGCTTTCATGATGCTTGAACGCCTCCGACTAGAGCGAGCAAACGGTGCCTCTTTAAATTCAGCCATCGAAAACGTACGCAGATGCACAGTCTTCACCACCCACACTCCAGTTTCAGCTGGTCATCACGTCTTCAGCTTTCAATTAATGGACCGCTACTCACGTAACCTTTGGGAACCCCTTGGAATCGACAGAGAAACTTTTCTGAAGCTGGGGCAGTATGAAGGCTTTGGTCCTGGAAAATTCAACCTTACAGCCTTTGCGCTTCGTCTATCTGGTCAATCCAACGCTGTATCCAGACTGCACGGTGAAGTAACCCGGAGAATGTGGCCGGTCCTTTGGCCAGGTAAGAAGGAAGAACAGGTACCGATTATATCCATAACCAACGGTGTGCACTTACCCAGTTGGCAAGCACCAGAAACCAGGGAGCTCTGTGAAAAGCACCTTAGTTCTGAATGGCTTCAAAAACAAGATGACGAAGAATATTGGAAATGCGTAGATGACATACCTGACGAAGAATTGTGGCATGTGCGTCAAACATTAAAAACCCGATTGATAAATACCATACAAGACAGAGCCCAAGAACGCTGGACGCAAGGCACAGCCACCACTCAACAAGTGATTGCCATGGGTTCATTGCTGGATCCATACGCTTTAACCATTGCTTTTGCACGCCGATTTACCGAATACAAACGACCCTACTTAGTTTTTTCCGACATTGAACGGCTAAAACGCATAATAACAAATCCTGAAAGACCTCTGCAGATAATTTTCGCCGGCAAATCCCATCCAGCAGATTACCAGTCAAAGCAGCTGCTTAAACAGGTGTATCATGCAGTTTTGGACAGAGGATTTCAAGGGCGCATTGCCTTCGTTGAAGACTACGACCTCAATGTAGCACGGGAACTCGTCCGAGGTGTCGATGTTTGGCTCAACACGCCCAGACGACTACAGGAAGCATGTGGAACCAGCGGAATGAAGGCTTCAATGAACGGGGTAATCAACCTCAGCGTCCGCGACGGATGGTGGGATGAAGCATACAACGGCAAAAACGGGTGGGCAATCGGCGATTTTCAGGTGAGCAGCCCAGAAGAAGAAGATAAAAAAGATGCTGAATCACTCTATAACCTACTTGAAAACGAAATCGCGCCTCTCTACTATGACCTAGACCGCAGGGGCATACCGCACCGATGGATTAAAATCGTTAAAGAAGCAATAAAAACAATCACCCCTGCTTTCAGCGCTTGCCGAATGATGAAAGAGTACACCGAGCAAATGTACTTGCCTGCTGCCGGACAGCAAGTATCAAAAAATAATCCGGTTGAGGGAGAAGAAGTTGAAAACACAAAATAATTTTGCGCAATTGTTTTTTGACTGTGCAGACGCCTTTATGGTTGCTATCGGCAGCGACGAAGTCGTTACCGACGTAAACAAAAAGGCATGCGAAATTCTCGGATATTCAAGAGATGAGATTAGGGGTAAGAACTGGTTTGAAAATTTTATTCCAAAAGCCAAAAGAGAAGATAATAGACGTTTTTTTCACGATATGCTAAGTGGGGCTCTTCGCCATGTGCATTCTGAGTATCCAGTTGTTACCAAACAAGGAGAAGAGCGAATATTTAACTTTCATAACATACTCGTCAGCGATGAAAAAGGTACCTCTATTGGAATACTTAGCTCAGGCGATGATGTCACAAATCGGAGGCGAAAAGAAAAAACGTTAAAACAGGTGGAGAATCGACTTCAGATTTCGTTGGATTCCATGATTGAGGGTTGCCAAATCATCGATTACGATTGGCGCTATGTATACGTGAATGAGGCAGTAGTTAAACAGGGGCGCAAGTCCAAAGAAGAATTGTTAGGTTACCCAATGATGCAGGTTTATCCGGGCATAGACAAAACAGAAATGTTTAGCCACCTTCGAAACTGCATGGCAAATCGTGTTCCACACCAAATGGAAAATAAATTCACTTACCCAGATGGATCAAAAAGCTGGTTTGATCTTCACATCGAGCCTGTGCCAGAAGGAGTCTTGATTTTATCGATGGATATCACTAAGAACAAGGAGATAGAAGCGGAAATAAACAAATATCGATACAGGCTTGAGGAGGTAGTGGCACAACGCACCGCTGAATGTGCAAAGGCAAACGAAGAACTTACTCAAGAAATTCACGAGCATCAAAAGATGGAGGAAGGGCTTAAACTAAGAGCAACGATTCTAGACAATGTAAGGGAAGCCATATTTCTTGTAAATACTAAAGGAGACTTTGCATACGCAAATGACGCAGCCTCAAAAGCATACGGCTACAGCCTTGACGAATTCCTTAACATGAATATTCGCTCACTGATGCAGCCTCAAGATGTGCCCTCAATCGAATCGCTTCTAGAAAATATTGCTGAAAAAATAATGATCAGCCCTGAAATGGTCCACGTGCGAAAGGACAAATCCCTAATGTCTGTAAAAACACACTGCAGCTTGGTAAAAACACTGCATGGACAATTCATCGTTGTTGTTGTCCGCGAAATCTCGGCTTAACTCACATGTGAGCAAGCGCCAAGAAATTGAACGGGTTTGCTAATATTTTATGATTAATGTTGTGCCATTCTCGTTTTTTAATGCATAGATAATGGCTATTTGACTAGACTGGTTAGTTCCAGGAATGACTATTGATGTTTGAGGCGGGATGTCTGCTTGGTTCTGATTAAAGTTGGATGGTTCGTTTAGTAACGCTGGATTGGATGGTGAAATAATTTGCGGGTTTAGGTTTTGCAAACTGGATATTTGACCGAGCATTTGGTTAAAGGTCAGGTCAGAATTGATTAATATTATGTGGGTACCAACTGAATCAGTGCTAACGCCCTTAACGTAGGCTGAGGTCGTGAATGCTATTTTAGGAGTGACGTATCCGGATTGGAGATTAACTAAGGCGTAAGTGGTAGCGACGCCAGCTACGATTATTATGCATGTGAGCATAACTGCAACTATTAGCTTGCTAGGTTTGAGTCTTTTTGGTTTTGCCATGGTTAGTTGATTTATATTTTTTAGCCGCAGGTTTATTTTCGGATGACCGGAAAGTATTTGTGGTCTATGAATGATTGGCGATGTAATCAAAAGGTTTGAAGTAATGCGGATTAATCTGCCTTCACCTGGTAGATTTTGCAGAGCCTTGGTAATTTTTGTTAATGCTTTTGCTAAGCTGTCGGGTTTTTGTATGAGTTTTGCTCCGTTCTCGTCTGCCAACATTTCTCTTTCTCTTTGACTGTTGAACAATGCGAAGTATGCCAGAGGGTTGAAGAATGAAACAGCCGCTAAGGCGTTAGATACCGTTTTAAAGAAGAAATCGTGGCTTTTGACGTGGGCAAGTTCATGGGATGCTACGGCCAATATTTCCTCTTTATCTAAAATATTTAGAAGCCCTATGGTGAAGACAAGTTTTGCTTTGCGGCCATGCCCCATGGTGAAAGCATTGGGTCTCAAATCTTCAACAAGTGCCACTTTTGGGGTTGAAATGGAGAGTTTTTTGGAGATGCTTGCTATTTCTGTTTGAAGCCACTCATACTCGTTTGAGTCAAGGTTGATTACATGCAGGAGCTTAGAGGCTATCCAATCACCCATCACAATAGTTGTGACAGTGTAAATCCCTCCTAATGCTAAACCAGTTAAACAGATAATTCCTGTTACTGAAAGAATGTGACTTGTTGAAAGTGCCACGAGCGTGACTATCATTTGCGATAAAGGCGGCTGTATTAGATGGAAGGGGCTAAAAAACATGGGCCCTTGAGAGACAGGAATGCTGAAGGAACCGATCAAATGGTAAGAGACCGCTTGTATCACAATTTTGGGCGGAAATGAAAACATTACAAAGAGTGGTGCAACTATGGGTATTAGGTAAATCATGCTTTTAGCTTTACTGCCCATAAATGGGCAACACGTTACCACTATTTTTATGCAAACAAACGATATGGCCAAAACTATAATGGAATAGTAAAAGTAGGGTTGAAAGACCTGAACGAGAACGTCTTCAAAGTTCACTTCAACCGCCTCTTCAATGTTACCTTATTATTTTTTATTCCTTTTTATTTTGCTAAGTTGTTCTTGCAGCGCTTTGCGCTCTTCTTCGCCCATGTTGGTTTCTTCGATTAGGCAGCTGGTGACCGCTTCGCCGAAATTTCCGATCAAGCTCGCGAGAACCTGGCGGACGGCTGATTTTTGGAAGTTTCGTTTTTCAAGTTTAGGCCAGTAGACATAGTAGAGTCCGCCTCTTCCTTTTTCTATTTTTCTGTCCAGTAAGTCTTTCTCGAAGAGTCTGTCCATGGTAGACATGACGGTTGTGTAGGCTATTTTCTTGGTCTTGTTTAGGGCTGCGTGGATTTCTCTGACTGTGGTGGGTGTTTTTTTTGAACCCCATATTGCCTCCATGATGTTAGATTCCAGTGGACCTAGAAAGGCTTCTAATGCTTTGCCTTCTATGTTGTATTGTGAGAATCCTGGTTTTTTCTCTTCAATCATGGGCTTCCAACCACATTACTATCATCTATAGTAGCTCTTTAAGCTTTCGAAAACAAACCACATCTTTTGCTCAACCCCCTTTCTAAAAAAGAAAGGTAGAAGCTTGCCATTTCTATGAAGATGTTCCCGTGCTGCTAGGAGCAGGCCGCGCGCCTAGTACTACTGATATGTTCATGGTTTGGTTGTTTCGTACAATTGTTAGGCTAATAGTTTGCCCAGGCAGTGTGTACTCTTCTAGGTATGTGGATAGGTCGTCCCCGTTTCTGACTCTTGAGCCATTAATGGCTATTATGATATCGCCGCCTACGGTTATGGTGTTGCCGTCTATTGTGGTTTGTGTGGTGCCTGTTTTGAGACCGGCATTGGCTGCAGGTCCGCTGCTTGTTACTGATTGGATTAATACGCCGTATGTGACACTTACTCCCATTTGTTTCGCGATGTCATACGTCATGTCTACTGTGCTTATGCCCAGGTACGGGTGTTGAGTGTATGTACCGGTAGTTGCTAAGTCCTGAACTTCTCTCAATATAGTGTCTGAGGGTATGGCGAAGCCTAAACCTACGGAGTTGCTGACTATGGCTGTTGTTATGCCTACGACCTGGCCTTGATAGTTGAGTAGGGGTCCGCCCGAGTTGCCAGGGTTAATGGCAGCGTTTGTTTGGATGATATCAGCTATAGCGTATCCGTTTGTAGTATCTTCGGTGATTGTTCTGCCTAAAGCACTGATTATGCCTGTGGTCATCGACCCTGATAATCCATAGGGGCTGCCGATTGCTATGACTTGGTCTCCGACTTGTAGGCTGGATGAGTTGGTGACTGTTAGTGGGACTAGTTCACTTTGTGGTGCGTTAGTTGAAAGTACAGCTAGGTCTGAGTAGGGGTCTGAGCCTAGCACTTTGGCGGTGTAAGTGTTTCCATCTTGGAAGGTAACTGTAATGTTCACGCCGCCATCTATTACATGGTAGTTTGTGATTAAAATGTCTTGACCGTTGAGGTCATAAGTGAATCCTGAGCCTTGGACTTGTTCGTATTCAGGCTGGTTGAAAATGTTATATGCTGTTTGAAAGTCTTCGATGACTACTACTGACGGTGCCACCTGCTGGTATATCTGTGAAAGTGAAGCATTGGCGGGTAAATTGGCGTCGCTTTGAGCCGTTGAGGTAGCTGAATTGGTGGGGGTAGATGTGGCTGTTGGGGCTTGGTTTTGTTGACTGTTTTTAGTGGAGGCAGGTGAATGTCCTACGTAGTATCCCGCTAATCCGGCTGTTAGGGTGGCTACAATGAGTATGGTGGCTACTAAAATGGCAAGTTTGGTGTTTTTTGGTTTTTTGGTTGGGTTTTCCGTTGGTTTTGTCTCCTTGCAAGTGTTTGCGCTACTGTTTACGCTACTATCTTTGGTAGTAGCTTAACGATATAAATGTTGCTATTGTGAATGATACTCACACTTTTCTTCTATTAAAGCAACATCATCCAAATTGCCAGTAAACAAAACGCACCCAAAAAAGTGTGTGATGTTATTTTAAATAGCAGCTACTACCTTAAATAGTAGCAATGTGCAATAGATAAACAAGGAAAAACTCGCAGGAGCACCCAGATGATAAACAACAATCGACCAATAAAACAATTACTAGGATGGCTAATCATAGGAACAAAAGGCGGCAAAACCCGATCCCAAATAATCAAAACTCTAAAAAAATCCCCGCAAAACTCAAACCAATTAGCTGCACTCCTCAAAGTAAACTACAAAACAATTAGACACCACATTACAGTTCTAGAGAAAAACAAATTAATCACCTCCGCTGGAGACCACTACTCCACCGCCTACTTCCTCTCGGAACTAATGGAAGAAAACTATGGGGTATTCGAAGAAATAACGGTCAAAATGAACGATACAAAGAAAAGAGCAATTAGAGTAACACAAAAATAACACTCAAACTTTGCCTTAACCTACCTCACGATTTGTCATAATCCTTAATAACAAATGATTCCACCCTAAACCGGAGATGAAGAAAAGCGCCGAACGTTGAAATACGCTGTCCTAAATGCAGTTCTCAAGCGGTAGAAAAAACCAGAAATCAAGAGTTTCATTGCAGCAACTGTGGAGAAATATTTTATTTTGTTACCCCAAAATGCGGTTCCGCTGATCTTGAAAGATACAAACTTTAACAACAAAATACAAAATTCTTATTATCTAAAACTCATGCTAAAGGTGAGAAAAAAAACACCGACATGCCTTCATATTGGCTTTTTTGGTGTAGAATGCTTGTGTTAGCACCCGTTGGACAAATCGAGGAGACGCTATCTTGACCTCCTCAAAGAATCTTTAGAAAGAAATCGGGTATGCTTCAGGGTGTAGCTTTGTTGAGCGAGTCATTTGTAAATTGAATTTGGGGAAACATAAATATACTTTTATATTAGTGGGGACTGAAGGCGGATAAAAAGAAAAACCAGAAACATACGCCTTTGAGGAAGCTAGATGTTTAGAGACCGAGAGGGAATGCGCCGACGTTTACAGGGGATAATTGAGAAGTTCCGACAAAAAGGAGCTACAAGCCCAGAAAAGGCCATGACCATCCAAGAGCTGGGGTTGCCACCGCGTTTTGAAGAAGCCATGCATCGAAGACTTGGGCAATCGGGCATTTTTGTAGAAATAAACGGCAAGTACTATCTGAATGAAGAACGGCTTAAACAAATCGAAGAGCAGCGTGCCAAAATGGGACCTGGAAGCAGTGGAGGCGGTGGCTGGAATAGAGCGGGCCCGCCGAGTTGGTATCGTGCTGTCGGGATTTTCCTTATGCTGCCAATCGGCATAATCCTTGCGCTTCTGCTGTTTTACTTTGTCGTCTTCAACGGCGGGTATTTTCTGGGGGAATTCCTTGTCATTTTACTGGTGATCTCCATAGTGTTGTTTGTTGTTCGAATGCTTTACTGGAGGTCAAGAAGGAGATATTGGCGTGAGCAGTGGGGAAGAACTGAGCAGTCAGCATTATCTTATAGCTGATGTGCTACAGTTACTTCATTTCCTTAGTTGTTGTTATGTGTATGATATCTATTTGTAAAAAAGACTCTTTAGAAATCGTTATGGATTTTTTTGGTACAAGTTTTTCCCGAGAAGCCCAAAAAAAGTTTCAGGTTATTACGTGGTGGGCCTTGAGGTTAAGCGACGTGCTTCATGAGAACTTTTTGGTCTGACTTTTTTCCTGGATTAATCCCACTTCTGACTTTTCTAGAACCCGCCTTTCAGAAAGTACGCCCACAATTTTGCCCTCCTCAACTACTACTAGTCGCCGAATTTCGCTGGATTTCATAATATTCAAAGCTTCCAGAAGACTCCTTTCACTGCCAATAGTAACTAATGGCGAGGACATGATTTCTTCTGCTAATGTTTTCCTAGGGTCTCGCCGGCTACCAACTAATCGGTTAAGGACGTCTTTTTCTGTTATTATGCCTACAGGCTTTTCGCCCTTGACAACA
>Ga0326727_10005688_pt1 | contig 35202 bp, 26 predicted proteins | sample MB2enrmetagenome_FD_207643 | JGI IMG/M metagenome (GOLD analysis project Ga0326727, IMG submission 207643) | Lab enriched peat soil microbial communities from McLean, Ithaca, NY, United States - MB29MY | ecosystem: Environmental > Terrestrial > Soil > Wetlands > Peat | place: USA: New York...
ATCGGCATGGGGCCTCCTGTACCGAGCGTATCACATACGCTCGGTAACCGAACGGCGAACCCAAGCCCGAACAGCGCCCACATTCTCGTCGCGCACCCGCGGGCCACCTTGAAACGCCGCTCCGATTGGTCCATGATTGACATGGGCTTATGCGTCTCCTATTGGTTACATCTTTGACATTGCTGACCGCGCTCGCGGCAGCGTCCCAGACAACGGCCACGGGCTGGCGGCTCGTGTGGAGCGACGAGTTCAACGGAGCGGCAGGCACGCCGCCGGATCCCACCAAGTGGAACTACATTCTGGGCGGCGGGGGCTTTGGCAACGGCGAGATCGAAACCTACACCAACTCCACCAACAACGCCTTTCAGGACGGCAACGGCAACCTGGTCATCAGGGCGATCCGCGATTCAAGCGGCAATTACACGTCCGCGCGCTTGCAGACCGGCGCCCCCACCGCTTCCACTCACACCGCCGATCAGAGCTGGACGTACGGCCTGGTGGAAGCCAGAATCAAGCTTCCCTTCGGCCATGGCGTGTGGCCCGCCTTCTGGATGCTGGGCGAGGATATCGGAACCAGCCCATGGCCGGCGTGCGGCGAGATCGACATCATGGAGAACTTCGGCACCTATGGCAGTATCAACGATGCGTCCATCAACAACGGCACAATCCACGGTCCTACCAGCAGCTCCCCGGGCGCGCCGGACTACGGCGGGGGCGCCGGCATCGGCGCGTCCACGACACTCCCCATGGGCGAAACGGTGTACGACGATTACCACATCTACGCCATTCAATGGTCGGCAAACTCGATTCAGTTCTTTGTCGATGGGGCTCTCTACGAGTCGCGCACGCCGGCATCGCTGCCCTCCGGCGCACCATGGGTGTTCAACGCGCCGTTTTTCATTCTGCTGAACCTGGCGATCGGCGGGCCCGGCACGTTTCTCGGCACACCGAGTCCCAGCGCGCCGTTTCCGAACCAGGACATGCTGGTGGATTACGTGCGCGTCTATCAGCCGGCCGCAGTCGGCGCCACGACGCCGGGGATCACGCCCTCGGGGATTCTGAATGCGGCTTCTTTCCTGGGAGACATTGCGCCCGGCAGCCTGGCGACGCTGTTCGGCAACAATCTCGCCAATGGCACGTACCAGGGCCCGCAAGTGCTCGGCAGCGGCAACAACTTCCTCACCTCGGTGGCCGGTGTGAGCGTGAGCGTGAATGGCGTGAATGCGCCGCTCATATACGTCAGCCCGGCGCAAATCAATTTCCAGGTGCCTTGGGAAACCGCGCTCGGCTCGGCGAATGTGCAGGTGACGAACGCGGGCGGGCAAAGCGGCGTCGAGCAGGTTACCATCGCATCCACCGCTTCGCCCTCCATGTTCCTCAACAACACCACGACCGGCGTGGCGTGGGTGACCGGTACGGCGTCGGAAGGTTGTTTGACCACGCAATGCGCCGTGCAGGCAGGCGGCGTGTACCAGCTTTGGGCCAACGGATTGGGACCGAAGAACCTGCCCGAACGGGATGGCGTGGGCGATGCCGCGACGAGCCTCAACGATCTGTCGGTAGTCGGCGGCGCGGCCAGTTGCCAGTTGACGATTGGCGGCATCGCGGCCGCGGTGACTTACTGTGGAGCGGCGCCGGGCTACATCATCGACCAGTTGAACTTCCAGTATCCGGCGGGCGTTCCGTCTGGCGCCCCAGTTGAAGCCGTGCTGACCATCAACGGCTCTACCGGCCGGTTCTGGCTGCCGGCGCCGACGCCGCCGACCCCGGCGCAGCAAGCGGCGCAGATGCTGGCGCGAATGACGCAGGCACAGAAACTGCAACTGGTGGCCGGAGCGCTCGGCCCCGTCACCAACATTTTCAACCCGCCGAATGGCGCGGGCGGCTATATCCCCGGCATTCCGGGGCTGGGCGTTCCCGACCTCTACTTCGCCGACGGCAGCCTGGGAGTAGCCGATAGCGCGAGACCGGCCACGGCGCTGCCTTCCTCCATCGCCAGCGCCGCCACCTGGGACGCGGCTCTGGCGTATCAGTTCGGATCGGTTATCGGCGCGGAGGCCGGCGCGTTCGGGCTGAACGTGAACCTGGGCGGAAACACCAATCTGATTGGCCGGGAGCCGCGCGACGGCCGCACCTTCGAGACCAAGGGTGAAGATCCGATCCTGGCCGGCAAGATCGCCGCCGCTCACGTGGGTGCTATCCAGGACCAGCACGTGATCGGGTGCGTGAAGCACTTCGCGTTCAACGACCAGGAGACCGGCCGCACGGAGAGTAACGTCATCATCGACGACCGCGGCGGGCGCGAAAGCGACCTGCTGGCGTTTGAGATCGGCGTCAAGGACGCGGGCGTGCAGTCGGTGATGTGTTCCTATAACCTGCTGAACGGCGTCTGGGCTTGCGAGAACCCATACTTACTCACCCAGGTGCTGAAGACCGATTGGGGCTTCACTGGATTTGTCATGTCGGACTGGTGGGCGCTGCCGGCCTCGGGGCCCGCTTCGACGGACGTAACGGCGGCGAATGCCGGGCTGGATCAGGAGCAGCCGGACAACCAGTTCTTCAACGCCACTGCGCTTGAGGCGGCCGTGGCGTCGGGCCAGGTGCCGCAATCGCGCGTGGACGACATGGTGACACGAATTCTGCACGCCATGTACCAGGTGGGAGTTTTCAACCAGCCGCCCGCCGTCACGTCGCTCAGCCCGGCCATGGTGGCCACCGACGAAGCCATCGCGCAAACCGTGGAGGAGCAGGGCGCGGTGCTGCTGAAGAACGCGAATGGCCAACTGCCCCTGAACGCGGCGAAGCTCAGCTCGATCGCGGTGATCGGCTCGCACGCCGATATCGGGGTGCTCTCGGGCGGCGGCTCGGCGCAGGTGTATCCGACCGGGGGCGCGGCGCTCTACGAAGGCTATCCGGCCGTTCCCGGCTGGTCGCAGGTGGTCTGGGATCCGTCTTCTCCTCTGCGGGCGATCCAGGCCGCGGCAACCAACGCGACGGTGTCGTACAACGATGGAACCAATACCACCACGGCAGTCAGGCTGGCGGAATCCTCGGACGTGGCGATCGTATTCGTGAGCCAGTGGACCAGCGAAGGGATGGACATGCCCAGCCTGAATTTCACCGACGTGATTCACTCGCCGCCCATCAATCAGGACGCACTGGTCGAAGCGGTGGCGGGCGCCAATCCGCACACCATCGTGGTGATGGAAAACGGCGGCGCGCAGGTGCTGCCGTGGCTGGGAAGCGTGAGCGCGGTGCTGGAAGCCTGGTTTCCCGGGATACGCGGCGCGCAGGCGATCGCCAATATCCTGTTCGGCAGCGTGAACCCGTCGGGTAAGCTTCCGATCACGTTTCCCGCCAGCGTGAACGATCTGCCCCGCCCGGCGATTCCCGGCTCGTCGTCTGCAACCACCCCCTTTACGACGAACTACTCCGAAGGCCTGCTGGTCGGCTACAAGTGGTACGACTCTCAAGGGTACACTCCCGAGTTCCCTTTTGGCTTCGGACTGTCGTACACCACCTTCCAGTTTTCCAACGTGGCGCTGGTGAACAACCTGGCCTCGGGCAATCCCAACCTGCAGGTGAAGTTCAACCTGACGAACACGGGCACGGTGGCAGGCGCGGAAGTGGCGCAGGTTTACCTGGCGCTGCCGGCCGGCACGAACGAGCCGCCCAAGCGCCTGGTGGGGTGGCAGAAAGTTTCGCTCACGCCCGGACAGCAACAGAGCGTGACGGTGGAAGTGGATGAGAACGATTCTTCGCATCCGCTGTCGTACTGGGACACGAACTCGCAGAGTTGGCTGATCGCGCCGGGCGCCTACACGGTGTATCTGGGGAACTCCTCGGCGCAGTCCAGCCTCCAGGTTGCCGGAACTTTCCAGATAGGCACGTAAGCGCGGACACGCCCCGGCCGAGAGGATTGGGTGAGAAGGAGCGAGAGGCCGCGGCTCGCCTCGGCAAGGAAAGCCGCCGCCCCAGGGAATCGGGGACGTCCGCCAGGCTGCGGGATTCCACCAGGCGCAGTCCGAAATCCCCAAGGGTCCGCCCAGAAGTCCTCCCAGGTGCTTCGCAAAGCGCCGTGAGTTATGTTCACCGATTGGAGTGAATCATGCGCGTGGAAGACGAACATCTCGACGTGCTCCAGAACATCGAGATTGCCATCGTGAGCGAGTTTCGCAAGGATGGCGCCATCCTGGACCTGAACGTTCTCGACGCCGTAAGCGCGCTGGTGCGCCACTACGAAGCCGAGATGGCGGGGCGCAAGCCGCCGGAACCCCGGTTGAGCGACCTCTCGCGGAGGATTTTCGCATCGGTGAGAGCGGCCTGCGAATGGCGGCTGGGAAGAGCCCCGGGGCCGATCCCCGAGATAACGGACGAACCGGCGTCTCAGCCCAAGACACCCGAAGAAATCGTCGCCTGCCTCAAACGCATCCACAAGTCGATTGGCCGCTGGACCAGGGAAACCGGTAAGCGAGGTTACCTGGAGTTCGTGGGACGGTTCATCGTCTGAGCGGAGCGGGCGCCGGCTCACGGAGGGGCGCGCACGGCGGTGCGATCGCGCCTACGGGGCCCGCTGGACGTTTCGCGAACCGAAGGCGTCCACAAGGGACACGATCTTCATCTGCGCTTTCAGGTCCTCCAGGGACGATGGACTCGAGATCCGAACTTCGACCGGCTCGCCCGGAATCAGATCGAAGTAGTTATCTGAATACTTCGCATCGAGATCGCCAAAGGAGACATAGACACTGCGCGCCAGCGCAGGTGAAGATAGCGTCAACGCGTACCCATCCCCCTTTCTCGCGAGGTCCGCCGCGATTTGCGGAGATGGAAGACGCACGGAATTGGACGGGGCGAAGAAGGCCACGTTGGACGATACCGGCCTGCCGTCCACCAGGAGATCGGCCGCGGCGAAGACCGTGGCCAGATCCAGCGCCTTCCCATCGAGGAAGCTGGAGATTGGAATGCCAAGCGCGGCCGTGCTCGAAAGCGCGGGTATCTCGATGTTCCGCTTTTCTTCCCGGAGCACGTGGCCTTGGAAGTCCATGATGCGCACGCGCAGTTGTGCCTGGGTCGCGGCGGTCTTGTCCGAAACCACATACACGGCGAGCGTGCCTTTCTCCACGTGCGGCGAGACCAGCAGTGGAGCGTAGAACCGCCTGGCATAGTACTGCAGAGCCTTCCAGCGCCCGAAGTAGTCCAGGCTCGCCCAGGAAGCGACCGGCCAGCAATCGTTCAGTTGCCAGTAGAGCCCGCCCATGTTGCGTGGGCGAATCCGCCGCCAATGCTCGGCGCCGGTTTTCACGCCCTCCGCCTGCAGCACCTGGCTGACGTAGAGAAAGGATGCGAAGTCTTTCGGCTCGCCAAAGTAACGCAGCATATAGTCGTGGATGATCGAATTGCCCGCGACGTTCTTCTGGTGAGCGAGCATGACCGGAGTGAAGATGCTGGTGCGGTCTTCCGGCGCGGTGAAGGCCTGGATGGTGCGCATCTCGGGAAACGATTGGAAGCCGTACTCGGTGATGAAGCGGCTGAACCGGGTCTCGTACTCTTCGAAGTCGGCGCGCCCATGCCATACGGTCCACTCGTGGAAGTCGCCGGTCTGGTAATTCGCCGAGGTCTCCTCATAGTCGGCGCTCGGCGAACTGGGCCAGTAGGGCCTCTCCGGATCGATCTCCGCCACCGTGCGCGGAATCACTCCGCTGAATAGCGTCAGGTAATCCTGCCACATGCGCAGACGCACCTCGGCTGGCTGGCCGCCGTTCTGAGACCAGCCAAAAGCGGATTCGGTTTCGTTGTTCCCGCTCCACAACACGATGCTGGGATGATTCCGCAAACGCGCAACCTGGTAGCGGACTTCCTTTTCCACCTGCAGCTTGAAGTCATAGGTCCCCGGCTGCCACTCGTTGCCGAACATGAAGTCCTCCCAGACCATGATGCCGAGTTCGTCGCAGATGTCGTAAAACTCCTGGGTCTCGTAGTAGCCGCCGCCCCAATGCCGGATCATGTTCATGTTGGCGTCCCGCGCGGATTCCAGCACCTGGCGGTATTCCCTGGTCGTGACACGACTCGGGAAACTGTCGAACGGAATGACGTCCGCGCCCTTGGCGTACACCGGAATACCGTTCACTCTCAGTTCGAACGACCGTCCCCACGCATCGGTTTCGCGGTGCAGTTCGATGCTGCGCAGGCCGGTCTTAGCCTCAGCTTCGTCGGCCAGCTCGCCTCCGGCGTATGCCTTCACGTGAAAGCCGTAAACCGGCTGTGCTCCGTAGCCCGCCGGATACCACAATTGCGGACGATCCAGATCGATCGGCACTGTGACCCGATTGGAGCCGGGGCGCAGAACGGCCTCCGCGGTGGCTTGCTTCTCCCCGCGCTCGATTCCATAACTCACGGTGAGCTTCACCGGCTCGTCGTGAGAAGCGATTACCTCGGCAACCACACCAACATGCGCAGAGACCTGGCTCACCCCTTGCTGACGCAGCCACACGCTGCCGATGCGGACTTCGTCCCACGTCTCCAGGTGTACGGGACGCCAAATGCCGCTGGTGACAAACTTCGGACCCCAATCCCAGCCGTACTCATAGGCGGGCTTGCGGATGTAGACCTTCTCGGCGGTGCCGATCCTGACGCGCCACGAATCCTTTGCCGCTACCTCGGCCGCCGATTTGTCCGGTGAGGGAAACACTACGCGCAACAGGTTGGCGCCGGTCTTCAGCGCGCTCTTTACGTCCACCCTCCACTCGCGAAAAGCGTTGTCTGCGTGCAGCACGGCCTTGTCGTTCACGAACACATCCGCCACGGAATCCAATCCCTCGAAAACGATTTCCACGTGCTGGTGCCGGAGTGTTTCCGCACTCACCTGCAGCGTGCTGCGATACTCCCAGTCGGCCTTCTGAATCCACTGCAGTTTGGCTTCGTTGTCGCGATAGTAGGGATCGGCAATCAGACGATTCGTCAGCAGATCGAGGTGCACATCGCCCGGCACCTTCGCCCGATGCCACTCCGAAGCGGTTGCGCCGCTCGCGATCTGGCGGAACTCCCAACCGGTACTTAGGTCGAGTATCTGCCTTTGCTGCGCGGGCGCCGGCGAACTTACACCGAGGAAACACGCGCACGAAAAAAAAGTAACTCCGGAAAAACTACGAAGCGATGGCATCGTTCAGACCTCGTTTCTATGATCTATCGGCTATCCTCTTCCAGGGTCTCACCTTTCTCTGTGAGCGCCCTGATAACCTTCCGAACCAAGCCGTATTCAGGGTCGTTGGGTTGCACGAAGCGCAGCATGACATTTGTGTCAACCGCGGTTTCCTTCTTAGCCACGCGGTTCACATGAGCATACCACAAGGGTTCGGCTTCGAGCCGCTGAGGCTCATCTTGTCCTCCTGGATGCCTGTCCCATTCGCGCAGCGTGCAGCCGCACTGTCCGCGTTGGACCTGGCGATCGGAAATCGGCGGGGGTTGAGCGGGCTGCTGAAAAAACCTGGAAAGTTGAGGCCACCCGAACGCCGAGGAGACGGGGATTCGGCGCGGCTGGAGCATTCATGGCCGGCCGGGAGCGAGCTGCCGGCGAATATTCACCACTTCGCCCACTACGAACACGGCCGGCGCCTGCACCTCGACCTCGCCTGCCGCCACTTGGCACAATTCGGTGGCCACCACACGCTCTCTGGGCGTTGACCCGTTCTCGATGAAGGCTGCCTTCGTATCCGGCTTGCGCCCCGCGGCGATGAGCTGCGCCGCGATATGCGCGCGGTTCTTCACGCCCATCAGGATCACAAGGGTATCCACGGCCGCGTAGCGCCGCCAGTCGGTTCGCTCGCCCTCGCGGCAATGGCCCGTCGCTACCGCGAAGGACGCCGCCACGCCGCGAAACGTCAACGGGATTCCGGCCAGTGGGGGAACTGCCACCGCGGAGGAGATGCCCGGCACAATCTCGGTTTCAATTCCGTGCGCGGCCAGAAAGGCCCACTCCTCGGCTCCGCGCCCGAAGACCATGGGATCGCCGCCTTTGAGGCGCACCACCCGTTTTGAACGCCGGCCATATTCGATGAGCAACTCGAGGATGCGGCCCTGCGCTTCGTGCTGCTCTCCCTCGTGTTTTCCGGCGTAAACCCGCTCCGCCCCGGGACGGATCAGACGCAGAATCTCCGGGCTCACCAGGCGGTCATACACCACCACATCGGCCTGCTGGACCACGCGCGAGGCCTTGACGGTCAGGAGGTCGGGATCTCCCGGACCCGCGCCAACGATGTACACTTTTCCCATTTCGGCTACCCCATCCTATCGGTCCAAAGCGTCGGTGAAGGTGTGGATGCCGCATTCCAGCTTGTGTCCGCCCCAGCGGCCGGAGCGCGGGTTGGCGGCGTTCGGCGGAGGCGAGGTGCAGGGCTCGCAGCCGATGCTCGTGTATCCCCGGCCGTAAAGCGGAAGCGCCTCGATCTCATGCGCGTCCAGGTAGCCGGCCACGTCCTCCCAGACCCAATCGGCGATGGGGCTCACCTTCCACAGCGGCTTGCCGTCCGGCAGCAGGTGGCGCTCAACCTTGCGCAGGTTGGCCCGCGTGGGCGACTGGTCGCGCCGCAGCCCCGTGAACCACACCTCGTAGGCCGCCAGACCCTTCATCAGCGGTTCCACTTTGCGCAGTTGGCAGCAGCGCGCCGGGTCGGTCCGGTTCAAAATGCCGAATTGGGCCTCCTGCTCGGCCACGGTGAGATCCGCCGAAAGGTTCACCAGGTTCAGGTTCCATCGCCCGGCCATACGGTCGCGGTAGGCGAGAGTCTCCGCAAAGTGGTATCCGGTCTCCAGGAACAGGACCGGAATGCGCGGCGCGAATCGCCGCAAGTGATCGAGCACCACGATATCCTCGGCCTGAAAACTGCAAGTGAAGCAAGCGGGACCGCCGTCGAGCGCCAGCCGGACCAACTCGGCGGCGTCGAGCGCGTCCTGTGCTTCCGGGCCAAAATCGAAAACCGGCATCCTCCCACCCCCTCGGTCTAGGCTGCTTCGATCAGCGCCCGCAACTCGGCGCGCGCGCCTTCCACGTCCCCGTTGCGGACGCGCTCCAGGCTGCCGCAATCCACCAGCCGGCTCCATAGTTCTTTCCGGCGGCCGAAGTCCGGCACGCGCGCCGCGATTTCCGCGCGCAGCTCTCCCAGCATCCGCGCCAGCGCCGCGTACTCCGGCCCCACGTCCCGCTCGATCTGCCGGCGGAGCTTCACTCCCAGCGCGGGACACTTGCCGTTGGTGGAGACGGCGATGGCGACGTCGCCCTGACGATGGATGGCCGGATAGGTGAAACCACAGCGCGGCGGATCGTCCACGGCGTTGAACAACGTGCCGTTCGCTATCGCCTCGCGCCACGGCCCTTCGTTCCGGGACCGGTCTTCGTGGGTCGCAACCGCCAAAAAGATTCCCTGGAGATCGCCGAAGCGGTAGTCGCGCCGCTCCCAGCGAATTGCCCCGTTCGCCGCGAGCATTTCGATTTCCGCCGCGGCCTCCGGCGCGAGCACCGTCACCTGGGCGCCCGCTTGCAGCAGGCCACGCACCTTTTCGGGCGCGGACCAGCCGCTTCCAATTACCAGGCAGCGGCGGCCCTCGAGATCGAGATAGACGGGGAAGGTCCAGGCCATGGTCATCGTCCCCCGCGCGCGCGGACGGCGATGCGCAGGCGCTCCCGCGCGCCGCCCAGCCGCTCGAGGCCGAACTCCACGCCGCCGTACGTGCCCGCGAGAGCGCGCTCGATGGCTGGCCGCAGCGAAGCGAAGGCCTCGTCCGTGTTGGGCGCGAGCGCGCGGTCGTTGACGCCGATTTCCAGTTCGTGCGCCGGCCCGAACCCGAGCCTGCCTGCGAACTCGGGCTCCGCCTCCAGCCTGCGGCACGCCGCCAGCGCCGCGCGCAAAGCCTGCGCCACGTTCTCCTCCGCGCCCGCTTCGATGGCGGCCTTGCGATTGTACAGAAAACCCAAGCGGTTGCCGCCGTTATCCAGGCTGTAATTCGCCTCGTGGCCCACCAGAACCACGCCCGGTCCGGAGGGCACGTGGCGATAGTCCGCCACGTCGATTAGCAGCTCTTCGCAAACGCTGTCGCGAATCCAACGGTGGAACACCACCGCGGCCGCGGCCAGCGCCGATTCCGCGTCCCCATTGCCGGCCCCCCGGGGCCACACCGGAAATACCTTGACGTTGACGTGCCGTATCATTGCGATCCCTCAGGCAACCGCCGCCGCGGCCATCGAGCCGTAGCAGGCGTGGCACGCCTCGATAAAGAGCTGCGCCTCCTCGATGAGTTGACGGGCCGCTTCCCGGGTGCGGACGAGCCCCGCGTCTCCGTGCGCCTTGAAAAAGTAGTTGCTCAACGCGCCGCCCCGGAAGCGGTCCCAGAAGATGCGTGTCTCCACCAACTCGGTGCGAAATGCCAGGACAATCTCGTCCGGCGAGCCAGTGCCCCCGGCCTGCTTGTGGCGCAGCAGCGCAGCGGCGCCGTGAAGCATCGCTTCGTACGCCTGTCCGGCCGCGGCCTCTATCTCGCCCTGTTCCAGTTTCATTTGCGCTTCGAAGGCTTCCCGCTCGCAGGCGGCCAACTGGAATTCCACCTGTGGAACCACGGCGCCGGCGCATTCCCCCGCTCCCAGGTCTCCGATGGTGAACTCGCGCGGGTCTCCCCAATCGCTGTAGCAGGACGCATCGGCATCGTGCGGCGGAATCTCCATCAGGTCTTCCAGCATTCGCCTGCATTCGGCCTTGCCGATGCGCGCGATGAACGCTTGAAACGACTCGCCCCGGCTCCGCTCTCCGACATAGCGGCCGGTGATCCGATCCACCGCCTCGGGGACGCGCTTCGAGGGAATCGCCGCCACCGCCAGGCCGTAGGACGCCGCGTTGCCCGTCCATTGCCCGCCCAGCACTACCTGAAAATGCGGGACCGCGTAATCGCCTTTTTTCCGGCTCACGCCGTAGAAGCCCAGATCGGCCACGTGATGCTGGCCGCAGGAATTGAAGCAGCCGCTGATCTTGATCCGCAGGCCCTGCACGGCTTCATCCAGTTGGAACGCGCGCGAGGCCAGGCGCGTGCGAAGCTCGGCCGCCAGGCCGCGCGACGATGCAATGCCCAGCTTGCAGGTGTCCGTGCCGGGGCAGGCGGCCACGTCCAGAATGGTGCCGGCGCCGGGAGCCGCGAGGCCGGCCGCGGCGAGCGCGGCGTGCAACTCCGGAAGATCGCCGTCGCTCACCCAACGCAGCACGATGTTCTGCTCCACGGTGGTGCGGACGGTCTCCCCGATGAACCGGCGGGCGATATCGGCCACGGCGCGCAACTGATCGGCTGTGATGTCGCCTAGCGGCAGCGCCACGGTGACCGTGCTGTAGCCTGGCTGCCGCTGCGGGTAAACGTTGGTGGCCGCCCACCGCGTGTATTCCCCGGAGTCCTCGCCGATCCGCACCAGGGACGGAGGCTTCAGCGGTAACTCCTCCGCGCGCTCCACATCCTCCAGGTACCCGGTCCAGCGCGGGTCAAAGGGCAGGCTGGCGCGCTCCTCCGCCACCAGGCGGCGGAACTCGCCGATTCCCAGTTTGCTCACCAGGAATTTCAAACGCGCGGTGTTGCGGTTCTTCTTTTCGCCGAGCCGCGCGAAAACGCGGGCGATGGCCTGCGCCACCGGCAGCAATTCTTCTTCCGGCAGGAACTCCGTGAACAGCCTGGCCTGTTGCGGCACGGCGCCCAGGCCGCCTCCCACCCAGAGCTCGAAACCGCGTTTCCGCTTGCCGTCGAAATCGCGCTCCACCGCGATGGCGCCGAAATCGTGCATGTGCGCCAAACCGCACGCCTCGCCCGGGCACCCCGAAAAGGAAATCTTGAACTTCCTCCCGAAGGCTTGCGCGTCCGGGTGCCCCAGCAGGAAATACGCCAGCGCCTTGGCGTAGGGCGTCACGTCGAAAGCCTGCGTGCGGCAGACTCCCGCCACGGGGCAGGCGGTCACGTTGCGCACCGTGTTCCCGCACGCTTCGCGCGTGGTGATGCCCACCGCGGCCAGGCGCCGCATGAGAGAAGGCGTGTCTTCGATGTGCACGAAGTGAAGCTGGAAATCCTGCCGCGTGGTAACGTGCGCGATTCCGTCGGAATATTCTTCCGCCAGCTCGGCCAGCGTCTCCAGTTGCCGCGCCGTCAGGCCGCCGAATGGGATCTTGATGCGCTGCATGCCCGGCGCGTCCCACAGCGTGTGCGGCCCCTTGGTGGGTTTGTCTACCGGGTAGGCGAGCTGGCGGGTGGCGCGTCCGTCGTGGCGCTGCCCGTTGTCGTAGCGCTGGCCGTACACGCCGCGGCGCAGGCGGGTTTCGGCGATCAGCGCCTCATCCAGCTTGCCGCGCTTGCGCAGCGCCAGCTCGCTCTCGAAGACGTCGATTTCCCGGGCCAGCTCCGGAGGCATCTCCCCCAGCAGCCGCTCTCTCCACAGGCCATTGCTTGCCTTCATATCAAATGCCCTCGCCACTACCGAATTCCGCGGCCGGCCGTATGATGGCGCGCCCTTCCAGTGCCCGGATCACGCGGTCCGCGGCCTCTTCGTCGCCCGCCGCGAGCGACTCCGGGGCGAATTCCAGAAAACGGTTTTCGCCCACGTACTCCTTCGCGCGGCCGCGCTCCTCGTCCATTTCGGCGCCCGCCGAGCAGATAACGATGGCTCCCGCGCGGTGAAGCACTTCGGCCAACTCCGGCAGGATGCCGCTCTCCACGCGGTCGGCCAGCACCTGAGCCAGGCAGCCGCGGTCGAACAGCTTGCGCTCCAGAAGCTGCGCCAGGTCGATGCGCGCCGTCAGCCATATGGTGGCGGGCTGATGGCCCAGCCGGGCGATGCGCTCGGCGGGCGTCACCTTCACGGCCCCGGTATCCAGGTCCTGCAGCGCGGTCTTCGCAATGCTCGCGGCGGCTTCGGGATGGCGCCGCTCCAGGATCATGCCCGCTCCAGCGGTCCCGTTGGTGACGGGGTCGATCAAAATGAAAGCCCCGGTGGACCGGTTCCGGCGGTAGCTGTCGAAAAACAGCGGGCTGGAGGTTTCGAGCACCACCGTCCCGATTTCGTTCAGCCCCAGTTCGCCCGAGTCCTCGCGGGACAGGCTGTTTACGTCGATGCGGTGGACCACGCGCACCACTTTGGCTTTGGTCTGTTGGGTGGTGTGCTTGAGCAGGTACGGCGCGTCGCGGCGCAGCGGTTCGGCGGCCATCCAGACCACCTCCGCCTCGAACTGCCGCGATACGTGGGGCAAGCTCGCCGGATGCGCCAGCATGTCCCCGCGGCTGATGTCCAGCTCGTCCTCCAGGCATAGGGTTACGGACATCGGCGCGTGCGCCGTGGCCAGATCCCCGTCGTAGGTGACGATGCGGCCCACCCGGCTGGTTTTGCCCGATGGAAGCGCCATCACCAGGTCGCCCCGCCGCACCTCGCCCGAAGCGATCTGCCCGGCGAATCCCCGGAAACTCAAATCGGGCCGGTTCACCCACTGCACGGGGAAGCGGAATTCGCGCTGCCGCAGGCCGATGGCGGCCGGAACCGTCTCCAGGTACTCCATCAAAGTGGGGCCTTGGTACCAGGGGCAGGCGCCGCTGGCGGAGGCCACGTTATCGCCATGGAGCGCGCTCAGCGGAATGAAGGTGGCCACTGGCGCATCGATCCGCTGCAGATACGCGGTGAACTCCTCGCGCAAGCCGGCGAAAACCTCCCGGCTCCAGCCCACCAGGTCCATCTTGTTCACCGCCACGGCAAGCTGCGGAATTCCCAGCAGGTTGGCGATGTAGGCGTGACGCCGGGATTGCGGCAGGACGCCGTTTCGCGCGTCCAGCAAAATCACGGCCACGTCCGCCGTGGAAGCTCCCGTGGCCATGTTGCGCGTGTATTGTTCGTGGCCGGGAGTGTCGGCGATGATGAACTTCCGGCGAGGCGTCGAGAAGTGCCGGTAGGCCACGTCGATGGTGATTCCCTGCTCGCGTTCGGCGCGCAGCCCGTCGGTCAGCAGCGAGAAATCGAGCGGCCCGCCGGCGCGGTTCACCTTGCTCGCGCGTATGGCCGCCAACTGGTCCTCGAACATGCCCTTGGCGTCGTACAGCAACCGCCCGATGAGGGTGCTCTTGCCATCGTCCACGCTGCCGGCCGTGGCCAGGCGAACCAGGTCCTGCTCTTCGGCGAGAGCCAGGTACTCTTCGATCGACGTCGGACGGGCCGCCGCTTCCTGGACCGGCGCCATCAGAAGTACCCCTCGCGTTTCTTCAATTCCATGGACCCTTCCTGGTCGTAGTCGATGGCGCGGTTTTCGCGTTCCGAACGGCGGGCGGCCAGCAGTTCCTCGATTATCTTTGGGACTGTATCGGCATCGCTGCGAACGGCGCCCGTGCAGTACGTGCATCCCAAGGAACGCATCCGGCACATCGCCATCCGGGGCTGGTCGGTATCCAGGCGCGGCGGGTCGTGTTCCAGCGGCAGCAGCGTCCCATTGCGCTCGAGCACTTCCCGTTCGCGCGCGAAGTACAGCGGAACCACCGGGATCCGCTCCACATGGATGTAGTGCCATACGTCGATCTCGGTCCAGTTCGAGAGCGGGAACACCCGGATGCTCTCACCCTTATCGATCCGGCCGTTGTAGAGATTCCAGAGCTCGGGCCGCTGGTTCTTGGGGTCCCATTGCCCCAAGGGGTCGCGGAAGGAATACACGCGCTCCTTGGCGCGCGACTTCTCTTCGTCCCGCCGCGCGCCCCCAAAAGCCGCGTCGAATCCTCCCTCCGCCAGAGCGTCCAGCAGGGCCTTGGTCTTGAGCTGCGCGCAGCACTTCTGGGTCCCCAGCGCGAACGGGTTGGCGCCGTTTTCAATGGCCGCGCGGTTGGTATGAACCATCAGCTCGGCCCCCGCCTCGCGCGCGCACCGGTCGCGGAACTCTATCATTTCCCGGAACTTATAGGTGGTGTCGATGTGCAGCAGCGGGAATGGCAGGCGGCCGGGGTAGAACGCTTTCTGCGCCAGCCGCAGCATCACTGAAGAGTCCTTGCCGATCGAGTACAGCATCACCGGCCGGGCAAACTCCGCCACCACCTCGCGAAGAATGTGGATGCTCTCCGCTTCCAGCGCCCGCAAACGGGATATGGTTTCACCCCCCATGATGTGTCCGTTGATTCAGGGTAGCAACGCAATTGCCCTAATGTCAATGGACATTAGGCACATCCCCGTCTGTCAAATGGAATAGTCCGCCGTGAAGACCCGCCCCTCGCGCAGCGCCACGAATACCTGGTCGCCAGGCTGGATGCGGCTCTCGCCGAACTGCTGGTGCGGCATCTCGACGACGACGGCTTCGCCGGTTTCGGCCTGCAGTTCCACTTTCACTTGCGGGCCGGCCGCCTGGATGCGCAGCACGCGGGCACGCAGGCTCGGGTTGCCGCCGTGGCTGTGGCGTATGTCGAGGTTGTACGGACGCACGAAGAGGCGCGCGGTCTGACCCTCCACGGGGCCGCTTGCCGCGTGGTCCAGCACCAGCGGTCCGAACACGGCCTTGCCGCTCTCGATGCGCCCGTGGAAGAGGTTCACGCTGCCCATGAAATCCATCACGAACTCCGAGGCGGGATGGTGGAAGACCTGCTCGGGCGTGCCTGCCTGCTCGATTCGCGCGTGGTTCATCACCACCACTCGATCGGCCACTTCCAGGGCCTCTTCCTGGTCGTGAGTGACCAGCAGGCTGGTGACGTGCATGGTGTCGTGCAGCCGCCGCAACCACCGCCGCAGCCCCTGGCGGACCTTGGCGTCGAGGGCGCCGAATGGCTCGTCGAGCAGCAGCACCTTGGGTTCGATGGCCAGCGCGCGCGCCAGCGCGACCCTTTGCCGCTGGCCGCCGGAGAGCTGGTTGGGATAGCGGTCCGCGAGGCTCTCGAGTTGGATCAACGCGAGCAGTTCCCGGACGCGGTCGCGGATGGCGCTGGCGGGCGGGCGCGTCTTGCGCCGGCGGACTTGCAACCCGAAGGCGATGTTTTCGAACACGGTCATGTTGCGGAACAGCGCATAGTGCTGAAATACGAAGCCTACACGCCGTTCGCCCACACCCTCCCTGGTGAAATCGCGGCCCTCGATCAGCAGGGCGCTGGCCGGGTCGGGGTCGGGTGCTTCAAGCCCCGCGACAATGCGCAACAGCGTGGTTTTGCCCGAGCCCGACGGGCCGAGCAGGGCCACCAGTTCCCCGTCGTTCACCTTCAGGCTCACGTCTCTCAGTGCCGGGAAGCGGCCAAACGTCTTGGTGATGTGCCGGGCTTCTATGGACAGTTCATGCCTCCGGCGCCGCACCATCGCGCAATGCGGAGCAGACTCGGCGCACTTTCCACGCTAAGCACCTCGACTTGCAGCGGCATGGTGTTCGTCCGGCCAATCGCCGAACCACCCGCGGGCGCCTAAAACCAGCAAGGTGAGCGCTCTGGGCGATTGCGCATCCGGTTCGCCGATGGCCGCCCAGTACGCTCCCCTGCCTTTCCTTGGAACCGAAAACGCGGCTACTGCGGCCGTACGGTTGGACATCTTCTCCCAGTGGTTAGTACCCAATCCAGATAGAAAATAGGCTATATGCGCGGGCGACCAATTGTCAAGTACCACTATCGAGATTATGGTCTTTCGGAAAACGACAATGGTCGGGCATAGCGGAGGAGAGACCGCGATCCGTTCCCGACGTCCTCGGCGCCTATGGAGATCCGGATCAGGTCCGGCGAGATTTCCACTGCGCGAGCGTGCGCTTCATTTCCGGCACTCCGGGCCCCGCTGGCCAAACCGTCAACGTGGAGCAAGGCGCCTTCGTGAACCGCCGATGAGTTCCCCGGCGGAGGATGGCGGCCGACCATGTTTGCTTGCTCTTGAGCGGCAGGGAATGCGCACTACGGCATGCGATAACGCGCCGTCTTCTCGATTGTGAAGGAGTCACCCATTGGGGCAGTGTGATCGCGCTCGTGCAGGGCCCGGCCCTTCCCGGTGGCGCTCCGGCACGGTTGCGCAAACGACCGTTTGTGATACGTGCAGCCGCAGATCGGCCGCTTCAATACCGAGGAAGCTCGCGCTACGGTCGATTGGCCGATCCCACTGCATCCAGCCTGAAGCCGTTGTGCTTTCGGGGCGTCTCAAGACCGCTTTCGGGACACCCGGGGCCACCCAGCGCCACCCCGAATCACGGCCCTGGATCTTACTGGAAGGGGATCTCCACCTCGACGTAGCTGCCCGGCGCCGCCGCGTTCACAGCTACAGCTATCCGGTCGAGATGCATCCGCACCATGCGCCACGCCGAGTTGCCAAGCACCACGATGGCTATCCTCCGGCCCTTCAGATTCTGCTGGTAGCGAATGTTCTTGTCCGTCGTTAGCAGAACCTCGAACCCAGCCTCCTCCGCCATCGTGAGCAACTCGCCGTTCGAAATCCTGTCCCAACCGCGCTCTATCGCCTCCGTGACCTCGTGACCGGCAAGCGACCGGGCGATGCCGCTTGGGGTGCCGTGGTCAAAGAGAATGCGCATCGGCTAAGGCGGGTGCGCCGGCGGGAACCGGCGGCGCGTCGAGACTGCGGGCGGCGAATTCGAGAACCGCCTGAACCTGCTCACGCGTCACGTGAAACTGTTCAACGATCTCCTCGACGTCCGAGCCGGCTTCGAGGTTCTCAAAAACCGCGGAAACCGGCATGCGGGTCCCCCGGAACACCCAGGCGCCGCTGCGCCTGCCCGGCACGCTCTCCACGGCGGGGCATTGCGACCAATCGAGAGGTGCTGCCGGCATGATCCGCGCTCCTTCTCTGAGAATACTCCGCAACCGCGGCCGAAACCAGCGCGCCCTCCGCGCCATGGTATACTGGTGACGTTCTGTCCGGCCGTCCAGGCCTCCCTTATGTTCCTTAGTGTCAAAGAGTTGGCGCTGCGAAAGGTCCGCTTCGACGAGACTTTCGCGCCTGGCCGGATCGATTTTTCCGGCGAGGATGTGGCGGCCTCGTCTCCCTTGCGCGCCACCGGCGTCGCCGAGTTGCTGCCGCATTCCGATGGCGAGGTGCGTGTTCAGGGGCGGTTCACCGTCGAGATTACGGCGCAATGCGACCGCTGCCTGACGGGCGTGGCCCGTTTCCCGCTGGATGCCGGTTTCGATTTGTTTTACCGGCCCGCCTCCGTCATGGCGAGCCTGGAAGAAGTGGAGATCGACGCGGGCCAGGCGGAGATCGGTTTTTACGAGGGCGACGGACTGGAACTGGAGGATGTCCTCCGGGAACAGGTCCTCCTGGCCTTGCCCATGCAGCGAGTTTGCAGCGAAGATTGCCCGGGGATCTGCCCGATTTGCGGAAAAAGCCGCCAGGAGTCCTCCTGCGATTGTAGAATTGAGAAGCCGGATGATCGCTGGGCGGGGCTCCGGAACCTGCGTGGGTAGCCGCCAGGATGAAGTTCTCCGCGCCATGCGGAAGGAGATTGATTGAGGTAAGTATATGCCGAACCCGAAACGCAGACATTCCCACCAGCGGACACAGACCCGCCGCGCCCACGATGCGCTCAAGACGCCCGCCCTCTCGGAATGTCCCAATTGCCATGAGCCCAAGCAGCCGCACCGTGTGTGCCCGCACTGCGGCCAGTACAAGGGCCGCGAAGTGCTGGAAGTCGAACAGGAGTAGCCCCATCCCAACATGCTGACCATTGCGCTGGAAGCAATGGGCGGTGATCACGCCCCCCAAGCCGAAGTCGAAGGGGCCGTTCAGGCCGCCAGGAGTCTGGGTGTCAAGGTGATTCTGGTGGGCCGCAGCGATGTGGTCCGCCAGGAACTGGAAAAGCACCCCGACTATTCCGATCTGCCCATCGAGATCGAGCACGCCGACGAAGTGATCACGATGGAGGACCACAGCAACGCTGTCAAGTCCAAAAAGAACAGCTCGCTGAAAGTGGCTTCCCGCCTGGTGCGCGACGGCCGCGCGCAGGGGTTGGTGTCGGCCGGAAACACCGGCGCCATCATGGCCACCGCCAAGATCGTGCAAGGCGTGGTGCCGGGTGTGAAGCGCCCCGCCCTGGCCGGCGTGCTGCCCACCGTCAAGGGTTCGCCCGCCGTGGTGGTGGACGTGGGCGCCAACGTGGATTGTTCCCCCCGCATGCTGGCGCAGTTCGCCGTGATGGGCGAAATCTATTCGAGCATCATCCTGCGGCGTCCCCGCCCGCGCGTGGGGCTGCTTTCCATCGGCGAAGAAGCGCACAAGGGCAACGACCTCACGCGCGCCACCGCGGAATTGCTCCGCACCCTCAACCTGAACTTCATCGGCAACGTGGAAGGCCGCGACATCTTCACCGGCGACGTGGACGTGATCGTCTGCGACGGGTTCATCGGCAACGTGGCGCTGAAGGTGAGCGAAGGCGTGGGCGAGATGGTAAAGCAGTTGCTCCGCGAGTCGCTCGAATCCACCATCACCGGCAAGATCGGCTACGCGCTTTCCCGCACCGCACTCAGCGACTTCAAGAAGCGGCTGGACTATTCCGAGTACGGCGGCGCGCCGCTGCTGGGCGTGCGCGGCGTGTGCATCATCTGCCACGGCCGCTCCAACGCCAACGCCATCAAGAACGCCATTCGCGTTGCGGCGGAATTCGCCGCCGGCAAAGTCAACCAGAAGATCGAGGAAGAACTGGTCGTCGGGGCGTAACTCATGGACTGCGGCAATCGGCTATCGCCAGCGAGGCTGTGGGCCGGTGCGCTGATGCTGGCGGGTTGCGCGCTGGCTCAACCCCTGGAGCCCTCGCACTGGAGCGCGCAGGCGGATCCGCCCGCCGCGGCGCCCGGCTCGCGAGCCATGGTGCGCGCGGTGGCGCGGATCGATCCCGGCTGGCACCTCTACGCGCCGTCCTCGCCCTCGGGAATTCCGCTGTCCTTCCAGGTTGGGCCCGATACGCTTGTCCATCGCGTTCGCCTGCTGTCGCCCCCGCCCCGCAAGGTTTTCGACCAGACCGCCGGCGCCCGCGCCGAAATTTACGAGGGTGAAGCCGCCTTCCTGGTGGAAGTCACCCTGCGCCAGGAAGCTCCCGCCGGCGCGGCTGGGTTGATGCTGGCGGCGCGCTACCAGGTGTGCAGCGACACGCGCTGCATCCCCGGAAAATGGACCGCGATCGTGGCGCTGCGCATCGACCCCGCGGCCCCCGCGCCCGCGCCGGGAATCCCCGCCGGCTATTCCGAAGCGGCGCCGCCCGCGGCCTCCCCGGCGCAAACCGGCGGCGGCTGGGCGGCCTTCCTGCTGGTGGCGTTCGGCTTCGGCCTGGCGTCCGTCTTCACGCCATGCTGTTTCCCGATGATCCCCATCACCATGTCGTATTTCCTCAACCGGCCCTCCGGCGGGCGGCGCGACGCGGTGATGCAGGCCGCGGTCTTCTGCCTGGGCATCGTGGTGCTGTTCACCAGCCTGGGCCTGGCTGCGTCGGCCGCGCTCGGCCCGGCGGGCGTGAAGAACCTGGGCTCCAGCCCGTGGGTGAACGGCTTCATCGCGGCGCTCTTCGTGGCTTTCGGATTGAGCTTGCTGGGGGCCTTCGAGATCATGATCCCGTCGCCCGTTCTCACCAGGCTGCACGGCTTGTCGAGCGCCGGCGGCTTCATCGGCACGCTGGTGATGGGCCTGGCGTATTCGCTGTCTTCGTTCGCCTGCGTGGGACCGTTTGTGGGAACGCTGCTGGCCGGATCGCTGCAATTGGGCGCGCTGCGGCCGCTGGTGGGCATGGCGGTGTTTTCCACCGGCATGGCGCTGCCGTTCTTCCTGCTGGCGCTGTTCCCGGCGTTTCTGAAGCGCCTGCCCAAGAGCGGCGGATGGCTGCCGCGCGTCAAGATCGTGCTGGGTTTCGGCGTTCTGGCCTTCAGCCTGAAATACCTGGCGGGCCTCGACCAGACCATGCAGTGGGGCCTGCTGCCGCGCGAGCGGTTCCTGGCCATCTGGATCGTCCTGTTCTCCCTGGCGGGCGCCTACCTGCTCGGATTCCTGCGCCTGGAAGGCGTGGAGCAGGATGAGCCGCTGGGCCTGGGACGCCTGCTCACCGGCGCCGCCCTGCTGGCGTTCGCGTTGAGCCTCGTGCCCGGCATGTCCGGCGGCAGCCTGGGCAGCCTGGAGGCTTTCGTTCCCATGGCCGCCAGCCAGCCCGGCGCGCCGGCCGGCGCTTCCGGCCCGCTGGTGTGGATGAAGGACCAGTATCGCGAGGCGCTCGACCGCGCGCGGCGCGAGGGCAAGCTGCTGTTCATCGATTTCACCGGCTACAACTGCGCCAACTGCCACTGGATGCGCGCCAACATCCTCAACCGGCCGGAGATCGCGGGCGAGCTGCAGAACTTCGTCCTGCTGGAGTTGTACACCGACGGCACGGACGCCGCCTCCGCCGCCAACTCCCAACTGCAACAGGAGAAGTTCGCGACCGTCAGCGAGCCCTTTTACGTCATCCTGGACGCGGATGAGCGCCTGGTCGCCAAGTTCGACGGGCTCACGCACGACGCGGCGGCGTTCCTCGCATTTCTGCGTACGCGCCCGGCGGCGGCGAGCGTGCGGGAATCGGCCATCGGCCCGTTCCGGAAACTGGATGGCTCGCCCTTCGACACCGTTTGGGACAAAGGCAGAGTGGTCGTCCTCAACTTCTGGGCCACCTACTGCGTTCCCTGCATCGCGGAGATTCCCGCGTTCAACAAGGTCTATTACGAGCTGTGCCCCAGGGTCTGCGACATGGTGGGCGTGGACATGGACGAGGATACCTCCGGCGTGCCGGCGTTCCTGCTGAAGCACCCCATCGCCTACCGGGTGGCCGTGGGATCGGCGGATACCTGGAAGCAGTACAAGATCGATGGCCTGCCCGTCACGCTGGTGCTGGACCGCGCCGGCCAGGTGGCGAAGCGCTTCGACGCCGGCGTCAAGGAAGCGGATCTCCGGGCGGCCATCCTGAATGCGCGGCGGTAGCCTGTAGCTTGTGGGGCAGGTTGTTAACCTGCGGCCGATTGTTAATCGGCCACCGTGGGCGGCTGTGTGCAGATGGCCGGCAGGCAGGTTGACAACCTGCCCCACAAAACCGTCGCGGGGAGGAGCGGAATTGACAGCTAGCGGCACAGTGCGGCGAAAACACGGGGCGCGTGCCCTGTTCCTGGGACTCTGTGTTGCGGCGGTCCTGGCGGCGCAGCAGCGCACCCCGCCGAACGCGGAGCTGATCGCCCGGCGGAACGCGACCGAAGCGGAGCTCCAATCGCAAGCCATCGTGGAGCGCAAGCTGATGGTCCCGATGCGCGACGGCAAGCGCATGGCCACCGACGTGTACCGCCCCAAAGACACCTCGCGGAAGTACGCCGCCATCTTCGTGCGCACGCCCTACAACTTCAACTTCTGGGACGTGCGCAACGGCGCGCCGCGCAACATGAACGTGGAGCTGGACGCCGTCAAACACGGCTACGCTTACGTGGAAATGAACGAGCGCGGCCACCTGTTCTCCGAGGGCGATTACGACATCCTGGGCGCGCCGCCCTCCGACGGCACCGATGCCATCGCCTGGATCTCCCGCCAGCCGTGGTCCAACGGCAAGGTGGGCGCCATCGGCTGCTCGTCCACCGCCGAGTGGCAACTGGCGGTCGCCGCGCAGGGCCACCCGGCGTTCGCGGCCATGATCCCGGAAAGCTTCGGCGCGGGCGTGGGGCGCGTGGCCCCCTACTTTGAGCAGGGCAACTGGTACCGCGGCGGCGCCGTGCAAATGCTCTTCATCGCGTGGCTCTACGGCGAGCAGAACCAGGTGCGCCCCATGTTTCCGCCGGGCGCCTCGCAGGCGGATCTCATCCGCGCCTCCAGGCTTTTCGACCTGGCGCCGCAGATGCCGCCGGTCGATTGGTCCAAGGCGCTCTGGCATCTTCCCGAAACCGACATCCTGGAGGCCGTCGAGGGCCCGCACGGCATCTTCGCCGACCGCATGGACGTTCCCACCGGCGGCGCCATGATCCGCCGCACGCCCAACGATCCGGCCTGGTACCGCGGCGGCCTCTGGCACGACAACATGCCCATCAACGTCCCCGGGCTCTGGCTGATGGCCTGGTACGACGTCTCGGTGGGGCCGAACCTGGCGGCGTATAATTACGTGCGGCGAACCGCGCGGCCGGAGATCGCCGCCCAGCAGTACGCCGTGATCGCGCCCACCCTGCACTGCGCCTACAAGCGGGCCATCGAAAACACCGTGGTCGGCGAACGCAGCATGGGCGACGCGCGCCTCAACTACGACGAGCTCACTTACGGCTGGTTCGACCATTTTTTGAAAGGCGAGGACAACCACGTCCTCGAAACGCAGCCCCGAGTGCGGTACTTCACCATGGGGATGAACCAGTGGCAATCCTCGGACACCTGGCCGCCCGCGGGCGCGCGCCCCATGACGCTCTACCTCGCGAGCGGCGGCAAGGCCAACACGCTGGATGGCGATGGCGCGCTCACCGCCGCGCCGCCTGCCGCCGACGCTCCCGACGCGTTCGCTTACGACCCCGCGAACCCCGTGCCATCCTACGGCGGCAACGTGTGCTGCACAGGCAACGCAGTCACGGGCGGCGCTTTCGACCAGCGCAAAATGGAGGCGCGGCCCGATGTTCTGGTCTACACCTCGGGGCCGCTGGCGGAAGGGATCGAGGTGAGCGGCCCGATCGACGTGACGCTGTTCGTATCGAGCGACGCGAAGGACACCGATTTCACGGTGAAGGTGCTGGACGTGTACCCGGATGGAACCGCTTACAACCTGGACGAGACCATCCAGCGCCTGCGGTATCGCGAGGGGTATGACAAGCCGCCGGTGTGGATGGAGGCCGGCAAAGTCTACAAGGTGGCGTTTCAGCCCATGAACACCAGTAACTTCTTCGCGGCCGGGCACAAGATTCGCATCGAGGTTTCCAGCAGCAACTTCCCGCGCTTCGATAGGAACCTGAACACGGGCGGCAATAACTGGGACGAAACCCGGGGTCTCGTGGCGCACAACTCAGTGCACCACTCAGCGCAGAGTTCTTCGCAGGTGACGCTTAGCGTGGTCAAGCAGTAGAGCGAGAAGGCCGCCGGGCCTAGGGCGCCCCGCCGCCAAGGCGGCGCCGGGCTCCTCGAGTGAGAGGAAATACACGTGGCCACCCGCGTCGCCGGCGACGATGCGCTGCTGGTCGACGCACGCGCAGCAACACGCATAGGCGTCGCAGTGGAACGTGGCCAGCGGCAGGCCGGTTTCCAGGTTCCACACCTTCAGCGTGCGGTCCGCCGATGCGGAGACCGCGCGCTTCCCGTCCGGTGTCACTGTCACGCTGTAGACTAGGCCCGAGTGGCCTTCAAGCGTGCGTAGCACGCGGCCGGTCTTCAGGTCCCACACCTTCAGCGTCAGGTCCGCAGACGCGGAGACCGCGCGCCTCCCATCCGGTGTCACCGCCGCGCCATCGACATTAGCCGAGTGGCCTTCCAGCGTCCGCAACACGCGACCGGTCTCCAGGTCCCATACCCTCAGCGTCTTGTCCCAAGACGCGGAAACCGCGCGCTCCCCGTCCGGCGTCACCGCCACGGCACTGACTAACCGCGAATGGCCTTCCAGCGTGCGCAACTCGCGGCCGGTTTCCAGGTCCCACACCTTCAGTGTCTTGTCGTCAGACGCGGAAACCGCGCGCTCCCGGTCCAGCGTCACCGACACTGCACGGACCCAACCAGAGTGGCCTTCCAGCGTGCGCACTTCGGCGCCGGCGTCCAGATCCCATACCTTCAGCGTACCGTCAAAAGATGCGGAAACCGCGCGCTTCCCGTCCGGCGTCACCGCCGCGCCACTGACCCAACTCGAGTGGCCTTCCAGCGTGCGCAACACGCGGCCGGCTTCCAGGTCCCATACCTTCAGCGTGTGGTCAGCAGACGAGGAAACCGCCCGCATCCCGTCCGGCGTCACCGCCACGCCAGTGACCCAGTTCGAGTGGCCTTCCAGCGTGCGCTGCGTGCGGCCCGTCCCCAGATCCCACACGTTCAGCGTCTCGTCCCAAGACGCGGAAACCGCCCGCTTCCCATCCGGCGTCACCGCTACGCCGCTGACCTCACCCGAGTGGCCCTCCAGCGTGCGCAGCTCGCGGCCGGTCTCCAGGTCCCAAACCTTCAGCGTCTTGTCATAAGACGCGGAAACCGCCCGCTTCCCATCCGGCGTCACCGCCGCGAAACTGACCCGGTCCGAGTGGCCTTCCAGCGTGCGCAGCGCGAGGCCGGTCTCCAGGTCCCACACCTTCAGCGTCTTGTCCCATGACGCGGAAACCGCCCACTTCCCGTCAGGCGTCACCGCCACGCCAGCGGCCGAATTCGAGTGGCCTTCCAGCGTGCGCAGCGCACGGCCGGTCTCCAGGTCCCACACCTTCAGCGTGTTGTCACGGGACGCGGAAAAGGCCAGCTTCCCGTCCGGCATCACCGCCACGCCGTTGACGTCAGCCGAGTGGCCTTCCAGCGTGCGCAGCGCGACGCCAGTCCTCAGTTCCCACACCTTCAGCGTCTTGTCGCCAGATGCGGAAACCGCCCGCTTCCCGTCCGGTGTCACCGCCACGCAGCGGACCGAATCAGAGTGCCCTTCCAGCGTGCGCAGCGCGCGGCCAGTTTCCAGATCCCACAACTTCAGCGTGCCGTCCACAGACGCGGAAACCGCTCGTTTCCCGTCCGGTGTCACCGCTACGCCGGCGACCCAACCCGAGTGGCCTTCCAGCGTGCGCATCTCGCGGCCGGTCTCCAGGTCCCACACCTTCAGCGTGTGGTCCCAGGACGCGGAAACCGCGCGTTTCCCGTCCGGTGTCACCGCGACGCCATGGACGAAACTGGAGTGGCCCTCCAGGATGCGCACGAGCCCAGTGCCTGGAGGGATTAGCGCGGGATGCAGCAGCCTTGGCCACGGCTTCGGCGCCCCGGCGGAGATTTCGTCTATGAACCGCTGAATCCCCGCAACATCCCGCCACGGCAGCAAACGTCCCGCCACCTGCGAAGCGAACTGTCGCGGATCTCTCTCAATCACGTGCGCCGACAGCCGCACCGCTCCGTGGATCAGATCCAGCGCCTCGCGATCCGCGAACTGCGCCCGCACGTAATCCAGTTGCGGGTCGTGCAGGCGGATTCCGCCGCTGGCCGCGTCGCGCTGCGCCAGCGACAGGCCCACCAGCCGTTCGGCGGTTTCGAGGGCCTCCGCTTCACCAACGTTCCACAAAGTCTGCTGCACCGCGGGCGCGGCCGCCATGTCTTCCAGCAGCACCGCCAGGGCGAAATACCGGGCGCGCACTAGCGCGTCGGGCGCCTCCACGCTCACCTGAATGGCGCGGAACAGGCTGGTGTGCGGTTCCGGAAACCGCGCCGTGATCCAGGCCAGGTCCGCATGGCGCAGGTGCCCGAGCACGATGTCCCAGTAGCCCGCAGGCCTGCCCCTGAGATGTATACCGATCATCGCCAATGCGAGCGGCAGGTTCTTGCACTCGCCGATCGCGTCCTCCGCCTGCGGCGGCAGCGCCTCCGCCGCCAATCCGGCCCAGCGGGCGAGAACCTCGCGCGCTTCGGCACCGGTAGGAAGCTCGACCGTGAACGCGCGCGCTCCGAAAGCGGGCGCAATGGCGGCGTCGCGCGTGGTGACGAGCAGGCGCGAGCGCGGCGATTCGGTGCGGAACGGCTCGATGTCGCCCGCGTGCCAGACATCGTCCAGCACGATCAGCGCCGCCTTATCCCGCAGCGCGTTGCGGTACTGTGCGATGCAGGCCTCTTCGCCCTCGTACGGCCCCAGCAGTTGCTTCAGCCCAGGAACGGCCTCCATGCGCTCATCGAAGCGCCGCCTGGACTCACGGCCGATGGTGAACCAGAAGATCCCGTCGGGATACGCGTCCCGCACCACTTCGTCATGGCACAGCGCAGCAGCCAGCACCGTCTTGCCGATCCCGCCCATGCCTTCGAGCGCGGTCAGGGCGATGTTGCGATGCCGCGCATCCTCGAACAGGGCGTCGCGAAGCCGAGCGAGGATTTCGGGCCGCTCCACGAAGTTATCGGGCAGCGCAGGGGCGTTATTGTAGGGCGGCCGGGCCTCGGGCGGCGCAACCACCCCGCGGCGCTGCCAGATGCTGTCGAGAAGCTGCTGGAAGGCCGGGTCGTAGTCCGCAGCCTCGCTGAAGTCGATGTGATGGCCCACGTACAAGTGCAGCGGCAGGTCGCAATCCCGCTGCACCCGCACCGGAATCACCAGCTTGCCCTTGTCCAGCGCGCGCACCTGCTCCGCCCGGCAGATGTCGGATTCGTACGACCCCGCGGAGAGCAGCGCCACGGCGGCATGGCAGCCGTCGATTGCAACCTCTATCTCCCTGGCCCACTTGTCGCCGCCCAGCAGCCGGTTCCTGTCCAGCCACACATCGAAGCCAGCGCTGTCCAGATCGCGTTCCAGGCGCGCGGCGAGCGAGCCGCCATCCCGGTGGGCGTACGAGATGAAGATGCGAAGCCGCTCGGGGTTCGACATGGGCCGGACCACTATTATGCATGAAACCGCCGCCGGGCGAGCCATGTGGGGCAGGCTGGCAGCCTGCGGCCGAGTGGCACTCGGCCTGGGCGGCTTCAGCACAAGGCCGCCCAGGCGGGTTAACGGGGTACCCCCTTGGGGTCCGCCGCAGGTTGAAAACCTGTCCCACGCCACCCCGGTCACAACTTTTTTCAACTTTTTTCGCACCCGCGAAGTCGCTGTGCGCCAGCGGGTTACGCGCGGCGGCCACCTCTGCCCCGGCCGGCATTTGATGCCCGACCCGCTACACTAGAGGCGGGTAGTAAATCGGTTGGACCGCAAAACCGCTCATCGATGAGCGGTTTTTCTTTGTCCAAGTGATTGATTCTAAAAGAACCTCTACCCGAGAGCCGCTCATCTGAGCGGCTTTTTGCTCATTGGGAGGGCACTATGGACGCTGGCAACTTGGAACAGGCACTCGACTTGGGAGCCTGGATTGGACGCAAACAGGCATTCGGTGGCATGGCGGGACGCTGCTCCGCGGCCGATGCCCACTGCCTGGCCACCTTGCGGGAAACCAAAGGGTACAAGGGCTTTGGCCTGACGTGGGAAGAGTTCTGCTCCGCGCGCCTGGGCATCAGCCGGGCGCAGGCCGACCGGACCATCCGCATGCTCGAAGAGTTCGGCGAGACGTACTTCTATCTGACCGGTCTGGTCTCGATCGCGCCGGCGGACTATCGCCGGATCGCCGGCGCGGTGAGCGCCGACGGGGTCGAGCACGCGGGAGAGCGCATCCCCATCGTGCCGCAGAACGCCGCCAGGCTGGCGGGAGCGGTCGAAAACCTGAAGCAGCAGGCCCGGCTCGCCTTGCCCGCGCCCGAGCCTGCCGCGACGCCTGCCGCCACGCCTGCCGCCCAGCCCGCCGCGGCCAAGCTGATCGAGGACCCGGTGTGGCCCGCCATCGATCGGCTGCAAGACGTGGTCGGCGAACTCGAACGGCGGCTCGCCGATGGTCCCGGCAGACTCAACCTGTCGGTGCTGATGACGGTGTTGGGCGGCACCTCCGAACGGCTCGGCCGCCTGCACCGCAATCTGCGCGCGTAGGCGCGGCCGAGAAGCTGTGAAAGCATGGGTTGGCAGGCGAAAGCGCCTGCCCCACTTTTCGGCAGCCATGTGGGGCAGGCGCTTTCGCCTGCCAACCGGTTTCCTCACAGGTCCCGAGCCCGCCGCCCGCCCGACTCCAGCTATAATCTCTTGTCACATGCATTCTCCCCGCTGGCCCGCTCTCGTCGCGCTGGCGCTGGTCGCGGCCGGCTCGGTCCGCATCGCGTCCACGTGGTTCGTTTTCAACCACACCATCGACGAGCCGGACACGCTGGCGGCGGGAATGGAATACCTCTCGACCGGCCGCTTCCTGTATGAGGACGTGCACCCTCCGCTCGGCCGGGTGGCGTCGGCCGTGGGACCGTTTCTGGCTGGGGAACGGTTTCATCCCGGGCCGAATTCGTATTTCGAGGGGTATCGCATCCTGGGACACGGCGCGCACTACGACCGCACGCTGGCCCTCAGCCGCGCCGGCAACCTGATCTTTTTCTGGATCGCCTCCGCGGTGGCGTACCTGTGGGGCCTGCGCGCCGGCGGACCCAAAGCGGCGGTGATGGCCAGCTTGCTGTTCTCGACGCTGCCGCCCATCCTGGCGCATAGCGGCCTCGCCACCACCGACATGGCCCTGTGCGCCATGACCGCCGCGGCGGCGCTGGCCGCGCTCTATTGGGCCGACGCACCCACCCGCGGCCGCAGCGTGGGGCTGGGCGTCGCGACGGCGCTGGCGTTGGTCTCCAAGTTTTCCTCGCTGATGTACCTTCCCGCGGCGTGGGCCCTGATGGCCGCGTGGCATATGGCCGCCGCGCGCCGCTCTCCGCGATGGCTGGCGGGCGAGTTGTGGCGCCGGCGCCGGGCGCTGGGGCTGGCGGCGGCGGCCACGGCGCTCACGGTCTGGGCGGTCTACGGGTTCAGCTTCGCGCGCGTGGAATTCCTGCATCTGCGCCTTCCCGCGCCGCGGTTTTTCTCGGGAATTCACGCCGTCTGGCAGCACAGCCAGCGCGGCCATCCGGCGTATCTGCTGGGCCGGCGGAGCTCGACCGGATTCTGGTATTACTTCCCCACCGTGCTGGCGCTGAAAACCCCGCTCGGGATGCTGGCGCTTCTGGGCCTGTCGCCGTTCGCGATGAAGCGCTGGCGCGCCGCGGGCATGGCGGCGGCGTTCTCCATCGCCATCCTGCTGATTTCGACGCGCGGCCACATCGATCTGGGCGTGCGCTACCTGCTCCCGATCTACGTGGGGTTTTCGGTGGTTGGCGGCTGCGCCGCGGCCGAAGCCCGCGGTTGGGCCGCCAAGGCCGCGGTGGCGGCGCTGATGATGTGGCAAATCGTCTCCGGCGACCTGGCGCATCCCGACTACCTGGCCTACACCAACGAGATCGCGGGCAGCCATCCCGAGCGTTTCCTGGCCGATTCGGACGTGGATTGGGGCCAGGACATGAAGCGCCTGGAAGCGTTCCTTGAGAGCCAGCACGCCGCACAGGTCACCTTCGCGCCCTTCAATCGCACCTACCCCATGGCCGGGCACGAGATGATCCCCATGCTCCCCGGCGAAACCGATCACCCGTCGCCCGGCTGGAACGCGGTGAGCGTGACCATCTGGAAAGTGTTCGGCTATCCGCAGTGGGCCGACCGCATCCCGCCCCAGCGGCGCATCGGACGGTCCATTCTGCTGTGGTACTTCTGAAAGCGTTTTATGTGGGGCAGGATGGCATCCTTCGGCCGGTTGGCAACCGGCCTTCCGGCACGTCAACCGGCTTCCCGGCCCGAGGCAGTTGGTTACGCCTCGCCGCTCCGCCGGGCAGGCGCCTCGGGTTCTAGAGAAACAACTCCGCAGGCACCTGAAAGAACTCCGCCAGTCTGCGAATGTGCATTTTGCTGGGTTCGCGCTTCCCGCTCACGACATCGGACGCCACGCTGCGCGACCCGAACACCGGCAGCAGGTCGGCCTGACGGAGCCCGCGTTGCTCCATTAAGAACCGAATCATGGCGTGGGGCGGCAGAGCCGGCAGCGGGTGGCGCAGGTCGTCGTAATCCTGCACCAGCCGCGCCAGCAGTTCCGCCAGGGCAGTTTCTTCGGGGCTGGGATCGGGGCGAAAGGCCAGGCGTTCGAGGGTCTGGGCCATGCGGTCGAATTCCCGCTCGCTCGCGATCACTTTGGGAAGCGCGCCGGCGCACAGCTCGCCGTAGCGCGTGGGGTTCAACGCTCTCAGGCCCATTTCTTCCACTCCTCTCGGTCGTATTCCTTGTGCGTCAACAGGGCTTTGACGAACAGCGTGCGAATGTGGAAAGCGGCGCGGACGATGAGGCGATACCGGTTGTGGCGCAAATTGAAGATCAGGACATGGCCGACCCGGTCCGCGCTCGGAAAGTCCTTTCGGACATCCGCCAGGCTGCGCCAGTCCGACGCACGCGCCACGCCATACCAGGCGATCGCTTCTTCCATCGCCTCCGGCTTATCCTCCGCCACTTCCATCAGCCCGCGCTTGCTGACGACGTTCACCGTTTACATATTAGCAAAGTGCGAACGCGGCGGCGCATCCAGACGCTCCTGCCAAGCATACGTTCCCTTCTCAGCGTTTCACACGTGAGGCCCATCGAGACGAAAGGCCAGGCCCATAGTCTAAGGAGTCGCCAGCGGCTGCCCAATGGACTGCTGCGAACGTGACGCATCCTGGAGAATATAGTTAATGATACGCTCGGAACAGAACTTGAGAATTGTTTCGGAGCCCAGTGAGAGGTCGACGATGACAATCTTGCCTCGGACTAGGTCGCGGAGGATTTCGTCCGCGTAGTCATCGGTTCGACTCGTCGAGTGATAGGGCCGGAGCGGTTCCAGAAGGCGGAATCCCGATCCAACGGCGCCGGAGTACAAACTCAGGATCGCTTGAAGCTCGGAATCCACCCACTCGCCTAGATTTGCCCCACTATCGACCGCTGAGACCAACGCATCCATGAATCGCCCTAGGTCATTCGCCGCCAATCGCAAGCGTCCTCGAGCATCCGTCTGAAATGCGGGGCTCCCGGCCCTGTTGTTAATTTCAACCAGAACATCTTTTTTGACAGCGATCGTCGTGGAGAACCCTTGGGGAACTGGGAAGTTAGCGCGAATCAGAGTTGCGTAGACTGCTGCACGGCGGCGACGCGCACGCGAGAAAGAACTGCGATTCTCGCTCTCCTCGGATGGCCCAATTACATCGGCGGCCAAGAAGCTGCGAATATAATTACTTTGGTTTCTCGGTTCCAAGTAGGACCGAATAATCGCCCAAGTCACCTCGATCGTTTCGTCCGAAAAGAAGTTGGCAGTTTCAAAGCCCAAGGTTTTAGGGATCTTGACAACATCGCTCCAGTCAGCGTTCCGAACAAACGCGACCCGGGACCTTAGAGCTGCCAGCGCGCGGATTCTCGTGGTGATGGTTTCCTTATAGTAGCGGCAGCCGATCTTGTATTTGGACGTCTGCTCCCATCCTCCGAGCGGCCCAGCGGTCTTGGACAATATGCCGGAGAAACTGGTGCGGTTCAAGAATAGGCAAGCGAAAGCCATTTCGCGGCGCGATCTCTCACAAACGGCCCGGAGCGTCTTCCAGGTTTCCAGCGTTACCGCGGTTGTTTCAATCCTCTCGATCAGCCACTCGTGATCGGTGAATACAGTCTCCCAAAAGCTCGCCAACAAGGGGTCCCGCGCTCCGAGGCCAATCTGGTCGACGAGGTCGGACTGGAGGACGTGCAAGGAGACCGCCGCGCCGCCAGCGAAGGGCTCGACGAAGAGCCTCGGCCGGATGCCGTTGAGCCGAAGCACCTCCGCGACGTAGGCAGCGAGCTTGCCTTTGGCCCCCGGATATCTCAGCGGTGAAATTGTGTTCAGCGGTGCAGTGCCTTGGCCCACGCGTGGGAGGCGAGTAGTCGGCACGACAACTTCGGGCGTCTCAGCTAGGCCGTTGTGCATTCGCAATGTTCTGTTGTTGACACTTCACTATACTTCCCGGCGCCCCTGGGGGAAACGGCACGCGTCGCCTCGGGCTTCCGGCGTCTCGTTAGAGGGTAGAGTTTGCGAGAACGACGCAACGAGCGGTCCAGCCACGGCTCGTCGCCTGCCCGGCCTTTCTGCCCTCACCACCCGGAGTATACTTAGAAATCAGAGGGATGTGCATGAGGAAATACGGCAAGTTCGCCGCCCTGATCGCCTTGGTGGTCGGGACGCTGGTCTGGCTGGGTTGGAACGGCGCGGCGGATACCAAAACTTATTACAAGACCATCGCCGAACTGAGCCAGATGGGTCCGCGCGCTTACGGGCAGCGCCTGCGCGTGGCCGGCGACGTGGCCAGCGGCTCCATTCAACGCGCCGGGAACGGCGTGGAATTCGTGCTGGTGCAGGACAAAAGCACGCTCAAAGTCGTCTACACCGGCGCCGATCCCCTGCCCGACACGTTCAAGGACGGCGCCCAGGCTCTCGCCGACGGCAAACTGGATAAGAACGGGGTGTTCCGCGCGGCGCGCATTCAGGCCAAGTGCGCATCCAAATACGAATCCAAACCCCAATTGGCGCCGGGGCAGGCCAGCCCCAACATCAACGCCGGCAAGGGTACCATCTGAGCTAGAGGGGAATATGGAAAACCTGGGTTCGCTGGCCATTCTTCTGGCCTTCGCGGTGGCGTTGTATGCGGCCGCGGCCTCCGTGGTGGGGCGCCTGAAGCGCAATCCGTTTCTGCTGGTCGGCGGCCAGCGCGCGGTCTATGCGGTGTGGGTGCTGATCACGCTGGCCGCGGGGGTGCTGGTTCACGCCCTCTTGGCCGGCGATTTCCGCTTCGCCTACGTGGTCGAGCACTCTAACCGCGCCATGCCGGCGCTCTACAAGTTCGCGGCCTGGTGGGGCGGGCAGGAAGGCTCGCTGCTGCTGTGGAGCTGGCTGCTGGCCACGTACGCGGCGGTGGTAGTGTTCACCAACCGGCGCAGGCACCGCGACATCCTGCCGTGGACCATCGGGGTTCTCTCGGTGGTGCAGCTCTTCTTCCTCGGGCTCAACAATTTCATCGCCAACCCGTTCCGCCTGATGGCGCAGGACAAGCTGATCGTCAACCTGGGCGACGGGCAGGGCCTCAGCCCGTTGTTGCAGTATCCCGCCATGGCCATCCACCCGCCCATGCTCTACCTGGGCTACGTGGGGTTCACGATTCCCTTCGCCTTCGCCATGGGCTCGCTGATTACGCGCTCTCCGGGCGAGGCGTGGATCCACACCACGCGCCGCTGGACGCTGGTCACCTGGCTGTTCCAGAGCGCCGGCATCCTGCTGGGCGCGGCCTGGGCCTACCACGTGCTCGGATGGGGCGGCTACTGGGGTTGGGACCCGGTGGAGAACGCATCGCTCCTGCCCTGGCTCAGCGGCACGGCGTTCCTGCACTCGGTGATGATGCAGGAAAAGAAGGGCATGATGAAGGTGTGGAACATGGTGCTGATTTCGACCACCTTCTTCCTCTGCATTCTGGGGACGTTCCTGACGCGCTCGGGCGTGGTGCAATCGGTGCACGCCTTCGCCCGCTCGGAGATCGGCAAGTACTTTGTCGGGTTCCTGGCGGTGGGCATCGCGGCCACCATCTTCCTCATCCTGGACCGGCTGGACTATCTCAAAAGCGAGTCCCACCTGGAGAGCGTGGTCTCGCGCGAATCCAGCTTCCTGTTCAATAACCTGGTGCTGCTGGCAAGCTGCTTCGCGGTGTTGTGGGGCACGCTCTTCCCGGTGATTTCCGAAACCCTCACCGGCGACCGCATCTCGCTCGAAGCCGACTGGTACAACCGGCTGATGGTGCCCATCGGTCTGTTCCTGCTCGTGCTCACCGGCCTCGGGCCGCTGTTCGCCTGGCGGCGCACCTCGGCGGAAAGCCTGCGGCGTAACTTCCAATGGCCGGGCGTGGCCGCGCTGGCGCTGGTGGTTGTGCTCTTCGCGGCCGGCATGCGACAACCCTACGCCATGATTTCGTTCGGGTTCTGCCTGTTCGTGGCGCTCACCGTGAAGCTGGAGTTCTACAAGGGAGCGCGCGCCATCGCGGCCAGGAACGGGATGAGCCTGCTAAGAGCCACCGTCGAGTTGACGCATCGCAACACGCGGCGCTACGGCGGGTACCTGGTGCACCTCGGGATCGTGCTGATGTTCGTGGGCTTCACCGGCCACGCCTTCAATCAGAGCGATACCCGGGAACTGGACAAGGGCGGCGAGATGAAGGTGGGCGCCTACACGCTGCGCATGGCGGACCTGCAGCAGGGCGAGAACCAGAACTACGCCTGGCACCGCGCCACCATCCGGGTCTTCAAAGGCGGGGCCGATCTGGGCACGCTCGAGCCGGAGAAGCGCGTGTACATCGCCAGCCGCCAGCCCACTTCCGAAGTCGGCATCCGCCCGCGGCTCAACGAGGATCTGTACCTGAATTTCGGCGGCATGTCGGACGACAACCAGCGCGCCGTCATCCAGGCCTACGTGTTCCCGCTGGTATCCTGGATCTGGATCGGCGGGCTGGTGCTGATCGGCGGCACGCTGGTCTGCCTGGTTCCGAGCAAGGTCCGGCGCGAGTACCCGCGCACTTCGGTGGTGGGACAGGTAGCCAAGGTGACGAAGCATGAGTCGGCTTAGAGCACTGCTTCATGTGGGGCAGGTTGGCAA
>Ga0326727_10005689_pt1 | contig 35199 bp, 32 predicted proteins | sample MB2enrmetagenome_FD_207643 | JGI IMG/M metagenome (GOLD analysis project Ga0326727, IMG submission 207643) | Lab enriched peat soil microbial communities from McLean, Ithaca, NY, United States - MB29MY | ecosystem: Environmental > Terrestrial > Soil > Wetlands > Peat | place: USA: New York...
TGATTGGACCGACGTCCGGACGACTCCCGGCTTCGCCTTTGGGACCGAAATAGGGGGGAATAGACCAGATCCACAAAAATACGACGACTCCACGGCCCTTCTGAAGGGTACCTGGGGACCGAACCAAACGGCCCAAGCCACCGTCCGCTCGGTGAACCCGAACCTGGACGGCAAGGTCTGGGAGGAAGTGGAGTTGCGCCTGCGGAGTTCCATTTCTCCCCACCAATGCACGGGGTATGAAATCATGTTTCGCTGCTCCAAAATCCCCAAGGCCTATTGCAATATCGCCAGGTGGGAAGGGCCGCTGGGAAAGTTCACCATGCTGAAACAGACGGAGGGTTCACAGTACGGGGTCAAGGATGGAGATGTGGTGAAGGCCAGTATGATCGGAACAATCCTTACGGTCTACATCAACGGCGTGCAGATGATTCAAATCAGCGACGACAGATTCACGAGCGGCAATCCGGGCATCGGGTTTTACCTCGCAGGGGCCAGTGGGGTAATAGCTGACTTTGGGTTTTCGAGGTTTATGGCGACTGACAGATGACCCCCGGTGTTCGCGGGTGGCGCATACGTCGCGACGCCTTTTGTCGCGATGTATGCGCCCCTCGTCGGGTCTGCGACGTGCCGCAGGGCTACCAAAAAGGCCCATCGCATGCAAGTCGTGGCTTGGTACCCTCCGGCAACACTAAAAGGCGCATACATGCCGACAGCTACCCTCGGCACGTATGATGCGCCACCCGCCTTGCGATTCGCACCACGAACAAGGGAGGCTGTTTACCTTTGGTCATTTCCCCACGCTTGCCGGGTCGAAATCGTTTTGTAGGGCTGCGATTTTGACGAGCCAGGATTTGTATTGAGCTAGTGAGAAGGGCGGCACGCCCTGCAAGTAGTGATTGACGTACCTGCGGCCGTTGGCCGTCCACTCCATCAGGAAGAGCCGCTTGCCGGAATGAAAAACCGGGATGCTGCCCACTTGCAGGTTCGCATTGGCGTTCGCCGCGTAGTCCCCTTCCAGCAGCGTCTCTCCCGAGTCCGCGTCCCAGACGCGGTAATGGCCGCCGGCATCTTCCCTCGAATCATTTCCGACCACCACCCGGACGTGCCAGTCTTGGGGCTCATCCACCATGAGGCAGACGGGTTGCTGCACACGGCGAATATAGTAATAGGCCAGCTTCTTGTTGAAGTAATAGTCCACGACGGCGTCAGAGAATTGCGGCCAGCCGTCCATGACGTTCCACCAGATCAGGCCGGTACTCTGCCACTTTTTCAGGCGGGTCATCTCGACGAAGAACTTTTTTGCTTCGGCCTGGGAGATCTGGGAAGCCAGAATGAAGTCTTCGATGTTGTCCGGAACCGCGCCGAACAATTCCTTCACCTGGTTAGCCATCAGGGTGATACGGTAGGGATTTCCCGACATGTCGGTGGAGTGAAAGATCCACTGGGGATTGTTTTGCCAGGGCCATACGTGTTGCTCGTCCACGAAGCGCTTGATCGAGGAAAGGCCCGGACAGCCGTGGTAACCAATCTCGCTCACAAAATGCGCCGTGTGCTGTGTGTAATAAGCGCTCTTGAAGTAATCCCTCGGGCCCCACAAATGGTCCTCGGGCATGAGCTTCATCATTCCAGTGGCGATGACTTCCGGGGACATGTAGGGCGAGCTGGGAAGATAAGGCCGATAAGGATCGCACTGGAAGATCACCTGGGGAAGAACCTCCCGCGTGATCTTGTTGTGCGCGGGGTCCAGGCCTGCGTAAAAGTAGGATTCATCCACCTCGTTGTCACCCGACCAGAGCGCCAGGGAGGGGTGGTTGCGCAGCTTTCTTACCACCGCTATGGCCTCCTGCCTCATCAGCTCCAGAAATTCCGGCGTCTGGGGGTAAATCGCGCAAGCCATGGCAAAGTCCTGCCACACCATGATCCCGTGGCGGTCGCAGATATCAAAGAACGCGTCGTCTTCGTAAACGTTCCCTCCCCAGCATCGGAGCATGTTGCACCCGAGGTCGATGAAGAGCGCGAGAATCTGCTCATAGCGCCCGGCGTCGCGGCTGTGAAACGCGTCCGCAGGCACCCAATTGGACCCCTTCACCAAAATCGGCATGTCGTTGACCTTGAAAAGGAACTGGCCGGGCTTCTCGATACTTGTCGTCTCCGTCCGAATTAACTCGAGCTTGCGGATTCCCACCGAGTCCTGGCGCGACGCAATCACCTTGTCGTCCTGCAAGAGCTGGGTGGTCACCTGGTAGAGGTTGGGATTGCCGTAGCCACGGGGCCACCACAGCAGGGGATTGTGCACTTGGATCACAAACCGTCCCGCAGTGAACTCCACTTTGTGGACATAGTCGAAGGTGGATTCGCCGCAGCGGCCCTGGACTCGCAAGCGGAGTTGGGGAAGCAGCGCCAGATCCGTGCTGAGTTCGTACGAGACCGCCAGCGTCGCTTGGGCGGAATCAAGAGAGAAGGTCGTGAAATACATGTCCGTGATTTCGTGCCGGGCGTGGACGATGAGTTCCACCGGACGCCAGAGCCCGGCCGAGACCGCCCGCGGCATGATGTCCCATCCGTAAGAGTGCGCCGGCTTTCTGATCCAGATTGCCTCTTGGTTCGTGCGCCCGGCATTGATGGTGTAAGCCGGGTCATACTGCTTGCCGGCGGCCTCAATCACGGCTGACCTTAACCTGACCGTCAGAATGTTTGGCCCAGCCGGGTTCAACTTCCCCGTTACCTCGAAGCGCTGCTCAACCAGGGCGTCGGACGATTCCCCCAGTTCCTTCCCGTTGAGCCAGTAAGTGGCGAGACAATCCACGCCCCGGAAGCGCAGTTCCACCCGGCGTCCGGCAATCCCCGCCGGCGCTCGAAACTCGCGCTGATACCACCATTCGTAGAGTTCGTAGGGTTTCAACTTCGCGAGGTTATCGGCCAAGAACAGGTCGGCGGGTAACTCGCCCTTCCCCGCGAGGTCGAGTTCAACGTTGCCGGGCACGGAAGCTTCGATCCAGGTCAGTCCCTGGGTTTTGAGTTGGTCGGGGTGGGTGATCTGATATTTGCCCTGGGGGAAATAAAAGAGCTTCCATTTGCCCTCGAGGCTTAAGCGCGTCGTTTCTGAGGCTGGCTTCTCGCCGCCAGCCTCCACCGGCGACCGCGCCTGAAGCCACGGGGTGACTGCAACAAAACACAAGAGTATAGAAAATGACCAGGCTTGTTTCATAGTGGTGATCCTCTTTCATTCTCCGGCTGACCGGGAGTATACATGTGACCACCTTGGCATACAACGATCCAATGTCGTCTGGATCGCGTTACCGAGCGTATTGAGTGCGCTACGAAAAGGCCCGGAGGGCCGATCCCGCGCCTGCGGGATAGCCCAGGGCGCCCTGGGTCCAAGAGGCCCTCCAGTTCGCAGGAGCCCCAGCGGGGCGAAAGAATGAGGTTTCAGGGCGGGAACTCTCCCTGGTTCTGCCGCCCCTTGCGGGGCTTGATCCGCGCCAGGGCTTGGTTTCCCAGGGCTGGCTGGGCTAAGTTCTATCGCCCGCTACGCGGGCTCTGGACCAGCCTGCTGCTGGTGCCGCGGGTGGCACAGCGCGGCCTTGCGGCCGCAACCAAACACGTTTTGTAGGGGCAGGCCTCGTGCCTGCCCCCGCCAGGGCACCCACGAGGGGTGCCCCTACGAGTCGCTCGGGTGGCGCAGACATTGTCTTGTATGCCTGCGCCCAGTCGGTGATACAGTTTATTTGCAGAACGAGCGATGCAGAAGAATCTTCAATTCGTCACCGATGCTGAGGGGCACAAGACTGCCGTGATTCTCCCTATCCAAGAGTACGAAGAAATGATGGAAGACTTGGGGATGGGCCGCGCAGCCCGTGAGAGCAAAGGCCAGCCCCGCCGGCCGTTCGAAGATGTGGTGAAGGAATTGCGCGCGGCCGGCGAAATTTAGCACCTGGTGCGACGCCGGTGGGGGCCGAAAGCCGGCAGTTTACCCCCCATTTCCCACGTGTTAGCCTCAAAACCCTTGCCGGGACTCCGCGCCATCGTGTACGCTTCTCATCAATGGGCGAGGCGCGGGCAGAACAAAAAGGGCTGGCTCTGCTAAAGGGATTGCTGCAACAACACTATCCGTTTGTCCTGAAGAACTTCAAGCATTATTTCCAGAACCTTTATCGGCGTGAGATTCGACGCACCAACGTTGTGGCGCCTTATGCCGCTGTGCTTTACGTCACCCACAAGTGCAATTTGGCTTGCACCTACTGCACGCAGAAGGAACCCGACGTGTTCAGCCAGGAACTGCCCACCGCCGAGACCGTCAAGTTGCTTCGAATCATCCGCAAGGAAAGTGATTCGATCCTCTTCACGGGCGGGGAGCCAACTCTGCGCAACGATATCGAGGACCTGGCCCGCGCGGCGCGGCATGACTTGAAGTATCGCTCCGTGCTGCTGATCACCAACGGCACGCTCCTGCACAAGCGGCTGGGGTTGTTTGACTCCCTGCACAGCCTGATTGTCAGCCTGGACTCGCTCGAGGCGGATTCGACAAAGCCCATGTCCAAACCTGCCGTCCTCTCCAGGGTGCTGGAGAACCTGCAACTCGCCAAATCGCGTTTCCCCAAGGCGACGGACATCACTATCAGCACGGTCATCGAAGAATGGAACATCGCTGAGGTCGAGCGCATCATGGACTTTTGCGGCGAGCAGGGGTTTGTCTTCGCCACCCAAACCGCGCTGAACGAGAAGCTGCCCAACCTGCGCCTGCGGCAGAACCCGCGCTACCAGGCCCTGGTCGAGAAGATTGTGCAGCGCCGGCGCGAGCGCGCTCAACCCATCAACGGCACGCCCAAGCTCATTCGCACCCTGCTCGAGTTCGGCGACTTCCAGTGCTTTCCCACCATGTTTCCGCGCGTCTACCCCAACGGCGATGTTTTCTACCCTTGCGAGCCACTGAAAAAGATTGGTGGGAACCTGCTGCGCGAAGGATCGTTCACGAAGGTCTTCGCGCGAGGCCGCAAGCTCTACGGAGACATACCCGACTGCCACGGCATCTGCCATCTGTTCGGGAATGTGCTTTCGTCCTATTACGCGAAGGATTTCTGGGGACTGGCCGGGGACACCATAGTAGGGAGTAGGGGTAAAGGTTGAAGGTTAAAGGTTAAAGGGTAAAGCTTGAAGGTTAAAGGCTAAGGTCTAAGTAACGCTTTTCGCTATTATCGCTAAGCCTTTACCCTTTATCCTTTACCCTTTACCCTTTGTCCTTTACCCTTTACCCTTCAGCCTTTACCCTTTACCTGCTCTTCAGCACCGGCAAATCTCTCCGCAGCAGGTTTCGAATCGTAGTTTCCGCGACGCGGGCCAGATGCTCAGCGAAGACGCCGTCGTAGCGGAACCGGGCTGTCCGCATGTCCTTTGATTCCCAGGCAATCTCGAGGTCCCAGGTTTGCGCATCCGCTTCCGACTCGCCTTGAGCAAGAACCGGGCGCGCCGCCAGCTCGCGCACCCGGACCAGTGGGATCTCCTCCAAAGTGTGCTCGCGGGCGTCAACCACGAATAGCCGGTCGGGATTCACGAAAATGCGCACCAGGCGAGAGGGGCGTTCAGTTCCTGCGGGTATAAAGGCGCCGCCGTTGAGGACTACGAGGGCATCGAGCTCGCGCGCCTGAGCGTCCACCGGCTTGGCTTCCGGCTTGGCGCGAACCAGAAGGCCGAAAGCCATGAGCGCGATGCCCACAACCAAATCCGCTGTCCCGCCGTTGGCGTGCTTGTACCGCCAGCCCAGCAAGCACCCCAGCGACGCCACCACGATTCGAACCGCCGACCATTCCCAGATTTTCCGACGCAGCCGCCTGATGCTGGGAATCACCAGGATCGCTGTGAACAGTACGGATAATGCCGCTTTCTTTAAGGCTTGCCAAAGCCGCGCGGTCATGGGCACAACGGTCCGAGATTTCCCTTCATCCGACATGGTGTTCAAAGGTGGAGATGCTCATGTTCATGGCAGGAAGTGGCGATGAAGTCACAGGTTCTTCTTCAAGTATTCGACCACCTGCTCCACATCTGTCACCAAGGTGACGATTTCCATCGCCGGTGACCTCCATTTCCGCTGGGTTGAGTTGAGCTGCCCTTCCTGTTCAAGGCAATTGATGACCGGCTGCCAGTAGGGCGACATCACCAACAGAGGCTTGCTCCCGCCCACAGTCCTGGACAGGCTGGCCTTGTTCATCATCTCCCAGGCCAGCGCCAATTCTGCCAGCGTGCCCGTTCCACCTGGGAGGACGACGTAGGCATCGCCGCGCTCGAGCAGCGTCATGAGACGCTCCGAAAACGACTTTGTGCGTACCTCTTCGACGATCCAGGGATTTGCCTTGCCAGGCCAAATCTCGCACGTTACGCCGATGGTGTGCCCGCCTGCCTCGCGAGCCCCGCGCGCTGAGGCTTCCATTAGCCCCCTGTATCCGCCATTACAGATGGCGAACCCGGCTTCTGCCAACAGTTTTCCTAGTTGCCGCGCTTCCGCGTAAGCACGGCTCGCCTCCCCGGGGAGTGAACTTCCAAAGATGGTAATGATTCTCATCCCCGTTAATCTGCGGCCCGCGCTAAAAGACTGTCAAGGGGAAAGTGGTCTTGAAAAACAGGCTTCTAACTGAGCTGCCAAATGCAGTAAGATAGGTGGGAGGTTTTTGGATGTTGCACGATCTGACCAACGAAAAGCAGCAGGCGCATGAGTTGATCGACCGTTTGCCGCCCGCTCAGCTAGCAGCCGTTGCAGGCCTTCTCAAGGCTATGCTCGACCCCGTTTCCCGCGCCATCAGCAACGCGCCCCTTGACGACGAACCCGAGACTGACGAGGAACGCCGTGCGGTGGCCGAAGCCAAGGAGTGGCTCCAGCTTCACCCGGGGATTCCCTTCGAGGAAGTCTTGGCTGACTTCGGCCTCACCGTCAACGACATCATCCGAGTCCTCCATCGCAAGGAAGCTTACCGCTGATTCTGCTATCGCTTGCGCCGCGCATACCAATCATAGACGGCCAAGGCAATTCGGTCGAGAGTGGCCACGGCCTCCTGTTCCTTGAGGGGGTGGCTATTCCCAATGATGGAGAAGACAAGCCTCCTACCGGAGGGTAGATCCATATATCCGGAAAGGGCGTTCACCTGCTCGAGCGTGCCCGTTTTGGCGTGGATTCTTCGCTCGAGGCTGGTGCCTTTGAAGCGCCCAGCCAAAGTGCCATCCACGCCGGCCACCGGCAGGGTATCAAGGAATGCGTCAAAAGCCGGTCCATTCGCCATGTGAATCAGCAGCTTTACGAGCGTGTCTGGCGCGACCAAATCATCTCGCGAGAGGCCCGAGCCGTCTGCAAAAACCGTCTCGCCCTGCTCAGCGCCGATTTGCCGGGCAAATTCGCTGAGTACTTCCAAGCCGTCCTCGACCCCGCCACGCTGCTTCACCTCGCGCGCCAGTGTGCGCAAGAGCATTTCCGCATAAAAGTTCCGGCTTTCCTTGTTGGTCACCTTCACGATGGCCCGCAGCGGCTGGGAGTCATGCTCTGCCAAAAGCACGCGGGAAGGGAGTTGTGGAGGAGTAATGCCGGCTTTTGCTGCCTCCAAGCGCGTGACATGCCGAACCTGGACACCGCCCTTGACCGCAATGCCGGCGTCTTCGAGCGCTTGGCGGAAAAGATCGCCAACCAACTGCGCCGGATGAGCGATGGCCACGCGTTCGGCAGTCTCCCCAGCGTCGAGGGGGATTTGCCCCCAAACGTCCAGGCGCATGGAATCCAACTCGCGTTCGACGAACCAGCGCCGCTCGCTTCCCGCTCCACTGGTTTCGAGACTGTTATTGAGCTGGTAGTAGTCCGCCAGAGGGTCAAGCCAAACCTGGGCAGGTTCGCCGAGCTTCAATGCCGGCCTGATTCGGAGTTGCAAAGCATTGGCATTGAAGGCCAGGGCTGAAACCTTCGCCCCATAGCCCCATAACAGGTCTTCAGCCGCCCAGCCGTGGATGTACGGCTCCCAAATGAAATAACTATCGTCCGCTACCAGGGGGCCGGAGACTTCAAGCACTCCGCGTGCCTTTAGCTGCTCCGCCAGGTTCTGGAGAGTGGGGCAAGGATGATTCTTGGCCTCACCCGGATTCTGAGGAGGCGGCAAAGCGTCATCACAAAAACTCGGATCTCCCCTCCCGACGAGGTAGAGGTTTTGCACGCGCCCCTGTGCGTCTGGTCCGGACTCGCTTTCCACCGTGGTGCGGAAAACGAAATCCGGGCCGAGCTTTTCGAGCCCCGCGGCTATGGTAAACAACTTCATGTTTGAAGCAGGGTGAAAAAGGTGTTGCGCGTCACGGCTGAAGAGGATCCTTCCGCTCGGTAGCTCTGCCACCTCGATACCCCAAAAGCCGCGAGAGGCAGCGTTGGAGCGGAGAATCCTATCGAGGCGGACGCTCAGCGTTGGAGAAGTACGCGGCTTCACCTGCCGACTTGCAGCCGAGAGGAAGGGCGGGGAGAGTGCGGCGCACAAAAGCGTCACCACGAAAGTCGCCAGAAGTCGTGGGAGGCGCTTTTGAATCCACACGCGAGGCGGGCCCGAATTGGAGTCAACAGTCGCAAGTCGACGGCCGAGTGTCAAAGTCTGCAAAAAGGAATTCATAGAGGACAGCTTACCGTTCGCGCCTTAAACCTGCAAAAACAATTTCTGGCTTCTTCGTTTATAATGAGAAATCAGAGAAGGGCTGGCGAGAAACACGCATTTGCGGGAGCGTAGTACGGCCACCCGCTTCGGTCCAGCGAGGCGGGATGGGCAACGGCTGCGCGAAGCCAGTCGTTAGGGGCGTGAGAGGGAAAGCGTTCTTCTGAGTGTGGATGCAGTCATGCGGTGACAAAGGAGCAGCAATGAAGTTCCTGAGCTGGTTAGGGGTTGTCGTCTACCTTCAAGGTGTTGCCGCCGCCAGCGGGCAGCAAAAGTGGACGGTGCCGACGGTGATAAAGACGCTTCCAAACGGCTTGGTGGTTGTGGTTTCGGAGGATCATTCCGCGCCGACCTTTGGCATCTGCATTTCGTACGGCATAGGTTTCCGTCTCGAGCCTGAAGGCCGCACGGGGTTCGCTCACCTGTTCGAGCACATGATGTTCGAGGGAACTCCTGAGTCGCCGAAGGGCACTTTCGACCGCGTGGTGGAGGGCGGAGGCGGCTGGATCAATGGCGACACGCGCTGGGACTTCACCGAGTATATCGACACGGCTCCTGTCGCCGCTCTGGATCCGGTGTTATGGCTCGAGGCGGACCGCTTGAAGACGCTCGATTTCTCCCTTGAAAACCTCGAAAACCAGCGCAAGGTGGTTGAGGAAGAAGTGCGGGTCAACATGCTGAACCAGCCTTACGGCCTGTTCTTTGCCATCGATCTGCCGGGCAAGGCTTTCAACAAGTTTCCCAACGCGCACAACTTTTATGGCGACTTCAGGGATTTGGACGCTGCCAACATCCAGGATGTAAAGGCCTTCTTTGAGCACTACTACGCTCCGAACAATGCGGTGCTCTGCGTGGCGGGGGACGTCAGGCCTGAGGACGTGTTCGCTAAGGTGGAGAAATACTTCGGCGGCCTCCCCAGACGGCAAGTGCCGCCCAAGCCCGACGTTTCGGAGGCGCCGCAAACAGAGGAGCGCCGCGCCACGCAAGCCGACAAGTTCGCGCAGGTCCCCGCCCTGGCCATCGGTTATCGCTTGCCACCCAGGAAATCCCATGACGCGGTGGTGGGCGCGGTGGTAGGCGAACTGCTCCACAACGGACAAGCGTCGCTTCTCTTCCAGGCGTTGGTGAAGGAAAAGCAGGTGGCCTTGAGCTTGGATGGCGGCGCGAACTGGCCACTCGGGAATCCCTTCGAGTATGACGGCCCGACCCTGATGACTTCGTTCATCGTCTATCCCCCGAAATTCAAAGGGAATGACGTGATGAGCGCTTATGACGCAGTCATCGCCGGCTTGGCCGCCCAGGGCCCCAGCGGCGCGGAAATGGATCGAATCCGCACCAAGATGCGCTCCGACTGGTACGGTCAACTCGAGATTCCGGTCGAGCGCGCTTCGGTCCTGTCCCATGCCACGCTCTTTGATGGCAATCCGCAGCGGGTGAACGAAATCCCGGACGAACTGGCCAAGGTGACCTCTGAAGAAGTGAGGGCCTTCGCGCGCAAATACCTGGTGAGCACGAATCGAACGATCATCGACCGCATCCCGGCATCGGGGCCGGGGGAGAAGTCGGAAGCCAATGAGAAAGGAGCCCAGCAATGATGCGTCCTGCACTTTTGGTTTGTCTGGTCATTTTGTCGGCGTTGGTGACGGCTTTGGCTGGGGACAAAAGCAAGCCGCTCCCCAAGGGGCTGCCGCCTTACGGCGCGCTCGAGCCGTTCAAGGCCCCTGAAGTCACCGCCCGAACTCTGTCGAACGGGTTCACCCTGTGGCTGGTGGCGCGCCCCGGCTTTCCCAAGGTTTCATTTGCAGTGGCGGTACGAGGCGGCTTGGCGGCAGACCCCGAGGACCGTCCTGGCCTGTCACAACTGATCACGGCTGCGATAGACCAGGGTACAAGGACAAGGAGTGCCAAACAAATCGCGGAGGAGTTACAGGCTGCGGGCGGCGACCTCAGCGGTGTGGCCGGCGCCGACTCGATTGTGGTTTCTACCAGCGTGCTTTCGAGCGAGGCGGAGGCAGGGTTGAAGATTCTGGCGGACGTGCTCCAGAATGCGACATTTCCCGACAGTGAGGTGGACCTCGCCAAACGGAATGCGGTGGAAAACCTGCGCTCCCAGGAGGCTGACCCCTCCTTCCTCGCCCGCCGTGCGCTGGCCAAAGTGCTCTTCGGCGACCATCCTTACAGCGTTATCTCGGGGACTTACGCTTCCATTGAAAAGGCCACGGCAGAAGATCTCCGGCAAGAGTACGCGAAGCGATTCCGGCCGGACCAAGCCGTTCTGGTGGCCGTGGGGGATTTCGAGCCGGACGGGCTGGCGGCCGCGATCGAATCCCTGTTTGGGAAATGGTCCGCGCCCAAAGAGCCGCCTCTGGAGGCCGTGCACAAGCCTTCCCACCCTGCCCCTCATGCGGTCTTCTACCTGGAGCGCGCTGGTTCAGTTCAGACGAACCTCCTTATCGGCACACTGGGGCCGACGCGTGGCGATCCGGACTACGCCTCGACACGGGTGGCGACTGCCCTATACGGTGGGATGTTTGGCTCGCGCCTGACGCTGAACATCCGGGAAGACAAGGGTTACACTTACAGCCCTTGGTCTGCTCTGGCCTCGCGCCACCAGGCAGCGATTCTTGAAACCTCAGCCGCCGTGCGCAACGAAGTGACTGGCGCCTCCTTGAACGAAATCGCCTATGAGCTGAACCGCATGGCGACCACAGAACCCGAGCCTGATGAAATCTCCCAGGCGCAGCGCTATCTGACAGGCACCCAGGCGCTCGAGTTGCAGAGCCAGGGCGCGGTGGCGGGCGACTTGGCTCAACTCTGGGTTTTTGGGCTACCTCCGCAAGAGCTGGGAGCCGAAAGCGCGCGGATTCAGAACGTCACGACCAAGGACGTAGCGCAAGTTGGAGCTAAATACTTTCCGGCTTCCAGGCAGACCATTGTCGCCGTGGGAGAAAAGAAGGTCATCGACGAGCAGCTTGCCCCGTTCGGTTTAAGAGTGGAGCAAGCCCCCGGCGAGTAATGCCTAGTGCCTAGTGGTTAGTAGTCAGTGGCCTGTGGCTAGCAAGCACCTGCATCTGACCACTAGCCACTAGGCACTAGCCACTAGGCACTGCTCTAACGGCTGGGCGCAGCTTGTGGGGAAACCCCCGGCGCCGAGGCAGGGCAGACTTGTGCGAGCGGCTCTTCCGGCATAATGATCCAGGCGATGATGTAGCCGAGTATTCCGCAGCCGCCGAAGATCACCAGCATGACCCACAAAATCCGAACCAGGGTGGGGTCCAGATCCAGGTAGTCTGCGAAGCCCGCGCAAACCCCTGCGATCTTCCGGTTGACGCGCGAGCGACAAAGAGGCTTTCTGGCCGCCGGAGGCGTGAACAATGCCGTCCCGCATTGGCAACAAAAGTTAACCCGGTCGACAAACTCCCTTCCGCACTGTGGGCAGAACATGGCTTGACCTCCCCTGGGATTACGTCCAATCCTGGATACGGGTTTCGGCGCACGAAAGTTCCATGTTCCCGAGGGTCAAGAGAATTCATCTCTAGGAATTGAATTTTGGGGTAAAATCTCACTCATCATAGTTAAATAGAGTTGAAGACAAATCGCTTTGGCGTGCCCTAACCTATGGCCGTTGAACCGAGAATGAGTTGGGCAGTCCGGAAACCGTTCAAGGTCTTCGCACGCGGCACTTCCTTACGCCGCCGGGTGGCTTACAGCCTGGCGGTGGTACGGTTGATTCTTGTCCCGGTCATTTTTCTGGCGGTTTATTATCTTTTTGCGATGGGTTCGATTGTGGATCGCATCGTCAGTGTGGACGCCCCCATGGCCAGTCTGGCGGAACGAATCTCCCTGGAAATGCTGGATGCTCGCCGGGCGGAACGGAATTACTTTCTCGCCTATGACCCGTCGGAACTGGAAGCGAATCGCCAGGCGCTATCCAGGATGCAGCAGATTATCGATTCGTGCCGTCGGTTGCAGCCCGAAGAGCGCAGCACATTCGATCAAATCCAGTCGCAGGCTCAATTCTACCAGCGGCGCATGGCGGACGCCGTGGCGCGCCGGGGAGAAGTCACCGAGGCCCCCGCCGAGCACGTTCGTGAAGTGGTTCGGGCCTACACCCGGGACCTGAATGAGCTTCTGAAGGGCGCGAGCCACACTAACCGCGCCAAGTTGGTGGAAGAACTGCACAACCGCGTGGGCTCACTTGATGTTGAGGTCGCGGCCACGCTGGAGGCCGAGGACCCTGCTTTCCACCAGATCTCCGCAGACCTGCGTACCTCCAGCGACGCGATTGTGCGGGAATCAAACGACCTGGAGACGCGAAGCTGGGGGCGAGTCGACCGAGATCATATAAGGGCGCGTCTATTGGTCCTGCGGGCGGAGTGGGTGCTGTGCATCGTCTCCGCTTTGACGATCCTCCTGAGCGTCTGGGTAAGCTTTGTCTTGCCGCGGGCGGTGGTTAAGCCGCTGGTGGCTCTCAAGGCCGCAGTCGATCACGCGGCGGCTGGGAATTATGCCATCGAGTTTGACGTGGAGGGGGAAGGCGAAGTCGTGCAGCTTGCCAATAGCGTCCGCAAGCTGCTGGCCCATGTTCGCGAGAGGGAGGAGAACTCAAAGCATTCGAGCGGGTCCTGACAGTAGCGCCCGACCGTGAGCTTTCTTGGTGTCATTTGTGGTAATCTTTCAAGCGCGGTGGATTCCCGCTTGCGCGGGAATGACTCGCCGACGGACAGCGCGAGCCTTGCGCGGGCGCGCGCAACTGTCCAGCCGCATCACCCCCGCGAAAGCGGGGGTCCATTGGAGGACAAACTGATCTACAGAGGAGATGAGACGTATGAAAGGGAAACCGGAAGTCTTGAAGGTCTTGCAGGAGATGCTGGAGGAGGAATTGGGGGCGATTAGCCAATATTTCTTGCACAACGAAATGTGTGAGAATTGGGGTTACGAGCGGCTAAGCAAGCACATCAAGAAATTATCCATCAACGAGATGGGGCACGCGGAAGAGCTCATCGCGCGTATCCTCTTCCTGGAGGGAATGCCAAGCTTGAGCGAGCTGCCCAAACTCAATATCGGGAAGGACGTGAAACAGGCGCTCGAGAACGACTTGGCCCTGGAGCTGGGCGCGGTGCGTGATTACAATAAGGCCGTCGCCACATGTCGCGAGGCGGGGGACAACGGCACGGCCGATTTCCTCAAGGAAATTCTCACCGCGGAAGAAGGCCACGTCGATTTCTTCGAGGAACAGCTCGGTCTGGTCGAGCAGCTCGGCTTGCAGAATTATTTGGCTCAACAGCTCGCAGAAGGATCGGGGAAGTAAAGTCCTTTAGGACTGCGGCAGCACAAGCTGGGTCAAGGGTGACCTGTCGGGTCGCCCCCCTTTCCTTTTCATCGAGGAACAACTCGGGCTTGTCGAGCCGGTGGGCCCTCACAAATACTTCGCCCAGCAGGTGTAGGAACGGGCGCAGGCGGGTCAACCGGTTCACGGGAGGCCGAGTGCAAATCTCAGGGCTTGATCCACTTCAACCATGACTTCGGGGGGGAGTGTGGTCAATACGCGGATGAGTCGTTCTTTCCGGATGGTCTGAATCTCGTCAAGGTTAACCACGCACTCTCGCGGCACGCCATGCTGAGAACCCAGGGGGACCTCGACCGGAATATCCCGGATGGTTGTCGTAAGGGGAGCGACGGTAACGGAGGTTCGCACGGCGTAGGCCGCGTTGCGGGTGAGAAGAAGGACGGGCCGGCGGGCAGCGGGGCCGGCGAGTTGAGCCCACCATATCTCACCACGCCTCATCCCAAGCCTCCTTAGGCCAGACCTCCCTAGCCATTTTTTCGCCGAGCTTTCCAGCCGATGGACTTTCGGGCTTGCGCCGGTATCCTTCCACGTACTTGCGGTCGAGCGCTTGTAGGTCAAGCCTGTGCAAGTACTCCTGGCAGGCCTCGCGAATAAGGGCTGCACGTGTTGAACGCCGTGATTTCGCCCGCTCGTTCACCGCGTTGAGGAGTCCCTCGTCCATGGGCACCTGGATGACTCTCATATCGTACATTCTCCTTATGAGATTACACATTCAATTGTGGACTGATATGTGGACTCTGTCAAGGCCGACTCTGCCGCGCGCCTCTGGGCGGCGGATTGAATTGCCCCTTGGAGGCAGTCATCCCTTAATCACCCCAATCGGTTTTAGCCGCGCCACCCGCTTGGCCAATCCTGCGTTGTGGACCACGTCGATGACTACGTCCACGTCTTTATAGGCTTCGGGGATTTCCTCCGTGATGCCGTCGCGGGTCTCGGCTCGCACTATAATGCCCTGTTCCTCGAGCCTCTGCCGGGCGTTTTGGGCGAAGGGGGATTTCTTTGCTGCGGTGCGGCTCATCACGCGGCCCGCTCCGTGGCAGGTGGTGCCGAAAGTCTCCTTCATGGCTCCCTCGGCGCCCACCAGAACGTAGGATGCCGTCCCCATGGACCCGGGGATCAGCACCGGCTGGCCGCAGGACTTGTAAACGTCCGGCACCTCCGGCCGCCCTGCGGGAAAGGCCCGCGTGGCCCCTTTGCGGTGTACCATCACTTTGCGTTCCCGCCCGTTCACCTGATGGCGTTCCAGCTTCGCGATATTGTGGCAGACGTCGTAGACCACCCGCAGCTCTTCCTGCTGGCCGAAGATACGCTGGAACGCCAGGCGCGCGAAGTGGGTGATGCCCTGGCGGTTGGCCCAGGCAAAGTTCGCCGCGGCCCGCATCGCCGCAAGGTATTCCTGCCCTTCCTTCGAGTGTACTGGAACACAAGCCAGTTGCCGGTCAGGCAGTTCGATGCCATAACGGCGCATGCCCGCGTCCATATCGCGAAGGTAGTCGGTGCAAACCTGGTGGCCCAGGCCGCGTGAGCCGGAATGGATCAAGATCACGATTTCGTTGGGGTAAAGCCCCAAAATCTGAGCGACTGCCGGGTCGAAGATCTGCTCCACGTACTGAACTTCCAGAAAATGGTTGCCCGACCCGAGCGTCCCCACTTGCGGCAGCCCCCGCTTTTTTGCCCGGTCACTGACCGCTGTGGGATCGGCGTCGTCGATGGCGCCATTTTCCTCGCAGGTGTCCAGGTCCTCCGGTCGGCCGTAATTGTGCGCGACCATCCAGGCGGCGCCGTCTTCGAGCAACTTCTCGAGCTCCTGGTACGAGAGCCGGATATTCCCGCTTTGGCCTGCGCCCGAGGGAATGTCGCGGAAAAGCTGGTTTACCAGCTCCTTGATCTTCGGCCGGACCTCCTCGAGCGTCAGCGTACTGGCGAGCAACCGCACCCCACAGTTGATATCAAATCCCACGCCGCCCGGTGAGATCACGCCGCCCTCGTCCGGCAGGGTAGCCGCCACGCCGCCGATGGGAAAACCGTATCCTTGGTGGATGTCCGGCATGGCCAGGGAGCGGCCCACAATCCCTGGCAACATCGCCACGTTGATCGCCTGCTCGAGGGAGAGGTCTGTGAGTAAGTCCTTCAGCAGGCGCTCGTCGGTGTAAATAAGCGCATCGGTGAGCATGCCGGGCCTGGTTCCTTGCGGCACAAGCCAGCGGTAGTCATCGAGTTTCTGAAGCTGCTGCATCTCGAGAGGCATGGGCCTCCTCACGGCATGGGCACGAGGGCCTCGAGCCGTTAGTCCTATTCTGGTGTATTCGAGGCCCCACAAAAGGCGGTTTTTTGGCGCCTTTTTGGAGTTTGATTTGAGTTCGTTTGCACTCAAAAACCAGTTCGTTTTTGGCGTTTGAAAACGCTAAGTCCTGTGTTTGCACTAGATGGCTGAGTTCGTTCCGTCAAAAAACATCTTTTTGCGATTTCCCCGCCTTTTTCCCCCTTGCCGGATCCCTTTGGCGTTGCCCTGCCGCGTCCGTTTGGCCGCGCGCTCTTGCGACAAGAGTTATAGGCTACCATAAGCGGGTGGGCGTGTCAAGGAAAAAGTGAAGGGGACAAAAAGGCAGGCACCAGGCGTCAGGGGGTCGGGTTGCGGGAGGCCTGGGAAAGTAAAGACATCTATGACGCACCGCACTAGCCGATTACCCCGCCGCAAGTACGGAATAACAAGTCAAAAGGCAAAAAGGCTTCTCGAGCCGCTTGCAAGACGTGGTGGGGCCTCCTATACTACCGTCGCACGATGCTGATAAGACTTCAAGGAGGATCCATGGCTCTAATTTCACGTCGAGACGCCGGCAAGCTCTTGATTGCGGGCTCTGCGGGTTTGTGGGCGGCCAGCCGGAACGGTTGGAGCGCCGCTTACATTGACTCGGTCGTTCGCGGGGTTCAGATCGGGGCACAAAGTTATTCTTTTCGCGACATGGACTTGGATGCGTGCATCGAAGCATTCAAAACGGTGGGTTTGGGCGAATGCGAGCTGTTTGACGGGCACGTCCAGCCCAAGCTGCGGGGAGAAGAACTGAGGAAGTGGTGGCTTTCTCCCCCTCCCAGCCATTTTCAGGAGATTCGCGCCAAGTTCGATGACGCCGGTGTGAACCTTTATGCCTTCACTTATGCCTTTCGCAAAAGGATGACGGACCAGGAGATCGAGAGTGGTTTCCAGGCGGCGCAGGCTCTGGGGGTCAAGTACATCACCTCTTCATCCAATGTCAGTGTTGCGCCCCGTGTTGATAAGTACGCCCAAAGGTACAAGATCATGGTGGGCTTCCACGGTCACGACAATACCTCGAACCCCGACGAGTTCTCCACGCCGGAAACGTTTGCGCGGGCCATGGAGGGCGCCTCTCCCTACATCGGGGTCAACCTGGACATCGGCCACTTCGTGGCCGCCGGCGGTGATCCGGTGGCCTATATTCGCGAGCACCACGACAAAATCGTCACCCTGCACATCAAGGACCGCAAGAAGAACCACGGCGCTAACCTTCCCTTGGGCGAGGGCGACACGCCCATTGTGGAGGTCCTTCGCCTGCTGCGCGACAATGAATGGAAAATCCCCGCTAATATCGAGTACGAATATGGCGAGGCCCCGAAATACGACACCATCACGGAAGTCAAGAAGTGTTACGCGTATTGCCGGCAAGCGCTGGAAGGTTAGAGCCGGTCACGTTGATGCCCGGCAAAACGATCGTACGCGCCACCCGCGTTGTCAGGGAGCCAGCGGCTCAACCGTTAGCCGAGCCTCCAGCGCTGCGGCCACCTTCTTCAACGTCTTAAGCTCCACATTCTGACCCCGCTCCAGTCGCGAAATCACGGCTGGGCTGGTGTGGATCTTCGCGGCGAGTTCTGTTTGCGTCATGCCCCGCTGTTCGCGTAGTTCCGCCAGGCTGACCGCGATGCGCAGGTCTTCCAGGCCGTCCTCGTATGCCTTGCGGACCCTGGGGCTGCGCAAGGCCCGCGCCTTGAATTGCTCAAATCGGTTCATCTTCTTCACGGCTTCCCACCTTTCCTGTCCTGATCTTTGACCATGCGCTTCGTTGCCGCCCGAAGCTCGCCTTTCGGGACCGCTTGAGATCGTTTCTCGAACGCGTGCAGCAACACAAAGGTCCACCGCGCATCGCCGTAATAGAGGACGCGATAGAGCGTGTGTCCGTAGTGAACTCGCAGCTCGCGCAGACGCCCCTCGACCTGACTCGAATAGGGGAAAGGGAGACGCGGTCCCCACTCCTCAAGCATCTGGAGAACCTGGAGGATCTTGCCCACGTGCTCTTCAGGAATGCGCTCGAAGTATTCCTCCACCGGCCGCTTACCCGCTTCGTCCTCATAGAACTCTATCGCCCAAGCCATTTCTTAAATGATATATCAGTTCAGGCTCAGGTTCAACCCAAGGAGAGAAATGGTAAAATTCGAAATTGCCGATGTCCCTTGGCATGCGTTTTGTGTTATTCTCCGCATTTCAGTTTGACCGCATGCTTTGACGGCGCGGGGGCTGCCGCCAAGAAGCCATGACTTTATCCGGATAGCTTAGTGGGGGCACGCCATGGCGTGCCCCTACGGGAGCCTGACCTCCCGAACCAGTGGCGGGCCACTCTCGATAGACGATTAGAATTGTTTTGGAGGATTCAAGCCACCTCAGCCGTCGGAAGTGGCGTCATTTGGCCTGGGGTCCATTTCGAAGCAGCGTTGGGTGGGGGGATACGATTCCATATGGCACCACCACCCAGCCGTACGTAACGTCGGCCCCGCAGGCGCGGGACCGGCTCTACGTCGAAAATAGGAGTCAACTCATGACACAAAGCAAATATATTCTGCCGGAAAGTGAACTACCGAAGACTTGGTACAACGTTGTTCCGGACCTGCCGGCCCCGTTGCCGCCTCCGCTTCATCCCGCGACGCTAAAGCCGGCCGGGCCCGGCGACCTGGAAGCGATATTCCCCCCGCAGTTGATCGAGCAGGAGGTTTCCGCTTCTCCAACTATCCCAATCCCGGAACCCGTGCTCGACATCCTGCGGCTTTGGCGCCCGACGCCGTTGTGCCGCGCGCGCCGGCTCGAGCAGGCCCTCGGAACTCCGGCGAAAATCTTCTACAAGAACGAAGGCGTCTCGCCGGCGGGAAGCCACAAGCTGAATACCTCAACCCCTCAGGCCTATTACAACAAGGTGGCGGGCGTTAAGCGCATGTGCACCGAAACCGGCGCGGGCCAGTGGGGAAGCGCCCTGGCGTTTGCCTGCAACGTTTTCGGCCAGGAGTGCATGGTTTACATGGTGAAATGCAGCTTCTATCAGAAGCCGCACCGCCGGACCATGATGGAGGTTTGGGGGGCAAAGTGCATTCCCTCACCGAGCGAGCAGACGGCCGCCGGAAGACAGGTTCTTGCCGAAGATCCCGACTGCCCCGGCAGCCTGGGCATCGCCATCAGCGAAGCGGTCGAGGATGCCGCGGGCCGCAAGGACACCAATTACTCGCTGGGCAGCGTCCTCAATCACGTCTTGCTGCACCAGACCATCATCGGCCAGGAGGCGATCGCCCAAATGACGCTCGCCGGGGCCTTCCCTGACATCGTGATTGGCTGCTGTGGCGGGGGAAGCAACTTCGCGGGCTTGGCGTTCCCCTTCGTACCGCTCAAGGCCGCCGGGAAACAGATCCGGCTCATCGCGGTCGAGCCGGCGGCGTGCCCCACTATGACCAAAGGCGTCTATGCCTATGATTTTGGCGACAAGAGCGGGATGACCCCGCTGCTGAAGATGGATACCCTGGGGCACGACTTCATCCCGGCCGGCATCCACGCCGGCGGCTTGCGCTATCACGGCATGGCCCCGCTGGTCAGCCTGCTGCACCGCGAGGGCATCGTCGAAGCGGTCAACTATTTGCAACTGAAGTGCTTTGAGGCGGCCATAACCTTCGCGCGGGCGGAGGGAATCATCGTGGCTCCGGAAACTTCCCATGCCGTCGCTTGCGTGATTGAGGAAGCCCTGAAGGCCAAAGAGGAAGGTAAGGAGAAGACTATCCTGTTCAATTTGAGCGGCCACGGCCACTTCGACATGGCGGCTTACGAGAAGTATTTCGCCGGCGAACTCGCCGATTACGAGTATCCGGAAGAAAAGATCAAGGAAGCACTGGCGCATCTGCCCAAGGCTTCTTGATTTGGCTTGCATTTTGCAAGTGATGTTGGTTATGTTGGTGGTGTCGGGGAAGTCCAACTTAAAACACAGGTCCGGGTGCCCAGTCAGCATTTCCCTGGAGTTTTGGGGAGCCGCTGGTCGCTCCTGGTTGTATGCAATTTGATGGTTCGCGGGTTCCGGACAAAACCAAGATTGCGGGGAGGAAGGTATGAGTTTCGGACAGGCGTTATTGCCGGAGTTTGATCATGAGATGGCGGGGGTAAGGCGGACGCTCGAACGCGTGCCGGAGGAGAAATTCGACTGGCGGCCGCACCCGAAGTCGGGGACGATGGGCTGGCTGGCGTCGCATTTGGCGACACTGCCGGCGTTCGCGGTGCGGACGATCGAGGCGGAATCATTCGAGATTGCGCCCGCGGGCCAGCCGCCCTCGGGGCCGCCCAAGCTGAAGACGCGGCAGGAGGTGCTCGAGACGTTCGACAAAAACCGGCACGCGGCGCGCGCCGCGATTGCCGGCGCTTCCGATGAGCATCTGATGAAGACATGGACCTTGCTCTACAACGGCCAAACCGTCTTCGCCCTGCCGCGGGCGGCCGTCCTGCGCGGCCCCTTCATGAACCACACCATTCATCATCGCGCCCAGCTTGGTGTTTACCTGCGGCTGAACGACCTGCCGGTACCTGCGCTCTACGGACCTTCGGCGGATGAGGCGTTTTCGTAGAGTACGAATCCTCAGCGCCGTCCGAAATGCACCAGGACCAGTCCGCAGATTACGCAGATGACGCAGATGAGTAATCTGTGTCATCTGCGGAATCTGCGGATTGAAAGGAGGGAGAAAATGAGCAGTGTACGAGTACTGGTTGGCACGCGCAAGGGCGCGTTCATTTTGGAGTCAGATGGAAAGCGCGAAAAGTGGGACATCAGTGGCCCCCACTTTGCCGGTTGGGAGATTTACCACGTCAAGGGATCTCCCGCTGACCCCAATCGGCTGTATGCGTCGCAGACCAGCGGGTGGTTTGGGCAGATCATCCAGCGCTCGAGCGACGGCGGCAAGACGTGGATGACGCCGGCAGGCCCCTTGACCCCCGGGCCTTATGGCATGCCCGTGGGACAGAGCAACAAATTCGTCTACGACACTTCTGCGGAAACGGGCAAACCCCTCACCACGCATCAGTTTTTCGACGGCACACAGCACGCCTGGGAGTTCAAGCGCGTCTGGCATCTTGAACCGTCGCTCACCAATCCGGACACCCTCTACGCCGGGGTGGAAGACGCCGCGTTGTTCCGCTCGAGCGACGGCGGGAAGTCGTGGCAGGAGCTGGCCGGGCTGCGCGGCCACGGCACGGGCCCCAATTGGGCGCCAGGCGCCGGCGGGATGGGCCTGCACACCATCCTCTTGGATCCGAGCAACCCGAACCGCATCTACATTGCCATCTCGGCAGCGGGGGCTTTCCGCACCGACGATGCCGGCAAGACGTGGCGACCGATCAACCGTGGTCTGAGGTCCCCCTACATCCCCGACCCGGACGCCGAGATCGGCCACTGCATTCACCGCATGGCGTTGCACGGGTCGCGCCCCAGTACGGTCTTCATGCAGAAGCATTGGGATGTCATGCGCACCGATAACGCCGGCGATTCGTGGCACGAAGTCAGCGGGAATCTGCCCAGCGACTTCGGGTTTGTGATTGACGTTCACGCGCACGAGCCGGAGACCGTCTATGTCGTCCCCATCAAGAGCGACTCGGAACACTTTCCGCCCGAGGGAAAGCTGCGCGTGTACCGCAGCCGGACGGGCGGAAACGAGTGGGAGGCGCTCACGAAAGGTCTGCCGCAACGCGACTGCTACGTGGACGTGCTTCGCGAGGCGATGGCCGTCGACTCACTCGATTCGTGCGGCGTGTATTTCGGTACTACCGGTGGGCAGGTGTACGCTTCGGCGGACTCCGGAGACAGTTGGGCTCCCATCGTCCGAGATCTTCCGGCTGTGCTTTCCGTCGAGGTTCAGACGCTGCCATGATCCGAGTGATGCTTCCATATCATTTGCGGACGTTGGCGGGCGTCGGGGGCGAGGTGAATCTCGACGTCAAGGGTGTGGTCACGCAACGCTCGGTCCTCGACGCGCTCGAGGCTTCTTATCCGGTGCTGTGTGGTACGATCCGCGACCACGTCACGCAAAAGCGCCGCCCCTTCTTGCGGTTCTTCGCCTGCGAACAGGATCTTTCCCATGAGCTGCCGGACGCCCCGCTGCCTGACGCGGTCGCGTCGGGGGCGGAGCCTTTCCTCGTCATAGGAGCCATCGCCGGCGGCTAGTGTTGCAAAGTTGACAACTGGGTGTGCGGGAAGTATGATTCAGCCGCCTTGAGAGGCCCGGCATGCGTAGTCGCGAGCTGATTTGTGCTGCCCTTGTCTTGGTGTCTTTCCCGCCTTTGCTCTAGGCCCAGAACGCCAAGCCCTTTCCCATTCATGCCAGCCTCAAAGCCGAAAAGGGTTATGTCGATGTCATTTCTTTTGCTACTGACCAAGGTAGTGCTTAATGCACGAACGTTTTGGCTGATTTGGTTTACCATAACTGTTACGGCAGCGATCTGCGTGGCGAGGGTGGTCGGCCAGAGAGCAACTCCGATGGTCCGGGGGGCAGAAAAGGCTTCGATCATTCGAAAACCGCGATACGTGTGGTCGCGTGGCGCCGTGGTGGCGCTGACGTTGCTGGCGCTTTTCCTGGTGGGCCATATCGTGCTGACGTTGACGTGGGAGGACTTCGCCTACGGGGACAACTCCATGTTCACCCTTGGTACGCTCAAGGGCCATGACAAGGTACCGCCAATCTGGCCACAGCGCGGACGTTTTTATCCGCTAGGTCAACAGGAATTCAACCTGATACGTCACTTTACCCGCACAGCCGTCGGCTATCATGCCCTGCCCATCCTTCAGCTTTTGGCTTTGTGCGGCCTCCTGCTAATCCTTGACGAGGAGTTAGGCATTACCGCGCGTGCCGCCCTCACAGCTTTTGCTCTGGTTACGCCGGGCATTGTCATGAACTTCGGTGGGTTGATTCATGTAGAGCGGAACGTTGTACTTTGGCTCGTCTGTTTGGTGCTTTTCATAAAACGTTTCGAAAAGACGCAAGCTACCGCATGGGCCGTGGCCGCGGTCGTCTCTGCTCAAATCATGATCTATTACAAGGAGACGGCATTTCTGCTGCTCGGGGGCTTGACGGTAGGGAGGCTCGTATTGCGCTGCTGGAACGCAGATCGAGCAGGGTGGGACTACGAGCGGCTTCGGGACAAGGAAAGTCGCCTGGACCTTTGCCTGCTCTCTTTGGCGGTGCTGTTCTTGCTTAATTACGTGTTCGCAATGTTCCCCAACCTCCATATGCAGTATGCTCATGAGCATACCGCTCCAGCTGCGAAAGTGGTTCTTGCCTACATAGGGTTCGATTTGCTGGTTTGGCTGTTTGTGGCCCTAGTGCTGGGCAGGGCTTATCTGATCCTGCGGCGCAGGGTCCCGCCGTTGCCGCTGTGGGACGGATTGGCTTTTGGTGGCATGGCTTGTTTCACCGCCTACCTTTATCTCGGTATATTTAGCGACCACTACTTAGCGCCAGTGGAGCTCATCGCAGTGCTGTACGTCGGCCGATTCGCAATTCTGTCCTGGGGACGGAGGAGTTTGGGCAGCAAGGTGGCCATAATGGCCCTTCTGGGCGCCGTCCTGTTTCAGGACGTCTCGGTTTCGGCTTTCGGTGTATTCGAGCGAAAGAACGTCATCCACGGAAAGGCTGAAATAGCCCGCGTGATTAAAGCGCGATATCAGAGCGGTGCAGGAAATGTGCAGAGGCTCTTCTTTCCGTTTGCGACACCGTACTGGGTAATGGAGTTTGGCGCCTACCTCAGCTATCGGGGTGTCCCTGTGGAAGGAGTCCCCGCTGAATCTGCCGGACTGAACAGCGTTGCTTTGGTGAGCAGAGCTGTCGCGAAGGACGGCCCCTGTGTTGGATATCGGAGTCCCGTATGTCACGCCGGTAGTAGCCCTGACCCTGGCGATCTTGTGATAGTGCTGCCGGACGATTACGCGTCACTCTCTGAGACCACGCCGTACCTGAGCGGGGGAGAACTGCTGTTCTCCTATGAGCCTCGTCCCCGCATTCCGCCATGGTTGTATCCTCTCGTCGGCCCTTTTCGTGTCGCCTCATCCGCTTTCCTGCCCATAAAGCATCCTGATCGCTGGCTGCATGCGTCAGTGACGGCGTGGTAGTTCAACGAGCTTAATCAGTGTGCGGCCCACGTTTCTGATGCGGTGTTCTTGTGGGACACTACCTCAGTTACGAGATCACGGACGACCAGGCGGTCGAGGTCAACGCTTCCTTCGGCCAGATCACCAGCAGCGTGCGCTCGCACAACCGGCTCCCTCCTTTTTGACGACGTCACACTGAAACGGCCAATGAGCGAGATCCCCAAACTGCCTTTCTCAGCCCGACCTGTAGGAGATTAACCGCGCACGTCACGGGTACTGGTGACGCCGAAGGTCAAGCCACGACAGGCCTTGCCCATATCCGTGGTCAATCCAGCGGATGCCGCCAGCGGAGTCCCGGGAAGCGGCTGTAGTCACTTGCCGCTCCGCGCCCCACCACAGAATGCGCAGGAGGGCGGGAGAGGAATCACGCTGGTGAGTTCCACTTCCGGACTCAGGTATTCCCGTCGAACCGGCTCCTCCTGAAGGAGGTCCGTACTGAGATACTTCTTGTTGTCATCGGCGAACACGGTCACAACAACTGCATCCCCACCCAAGGACTCTTGCACTTGCAATGCCGCCAGAAGGTTGCACCCGGAAGAAATACCCACGCCCAATGCCAGGCTCTGCGCCAGCTTTTGCGCCATGAGCATTGCATCTCCGTCGGCGACTGCGATCACCTCGTCCAATTCCGCCCTGTTGACGATCGCAGGAATGAACTCATCGGAGATTCCCTGAATTCTGTGCTTGCCCACTTTGCACCCGGTGGAGAGCGTTGGCGACTCCGCCGGCTCTACCGGATGAATCCGAGCGGCAGGGTTCAGGCATCGCAGGAAACGCCCGACGCCCATGACCGTCCCACCCGTTCCAACTCCGGCGACAAAAGCATCCGGTTTCAATCCGGCCTCCGACAACTGCGCCCAGATCTCCGGACCTGTGGTGGTTTCGTGGGCCTGGATGTTGGCCTGATTAGAGAACTGGTGAGGTAGAAACACGCTCTTGGGGTCGGCGCTGGCAAGTTCCTCGGCCATACGGATACACCCGAGGAACCCTCCTTGTTCTGCTCCGACCAGGACAATGTCAGCGCCATAGCTCCTGATGAGTCTTCTTCTTTCCTGGCTCATCCAGTCCGGCATAAAAATCGTTACCGGATGTCCCAGAGCGCGGCCGAGCGCGGCAAAGGCAATCCCCGTATTGCCGCTGGTCGCCTCGGCAATTCGTTGCCCAGGGCGTAGCGAACCGTCGGCGTACGCGCGCTTCAGGATGTGCAGCGCCATGCGATCCTTGATGCTGCCTGTGAGGTTAAGCTGTTCGCATTTCGCATAGATCACCCGGCGCTTGTCTCGGAACTTAAGCCCGATTCCCAAAAGAGGCGTGTTGCCGATGAGGCGGGACAGTCCGTCGAGCCTCTGATCCGTCATTTCCATTGTCGACCTCCGGCCCGACCGATAATCTACACCTGACCCCCGCTGAACGCAATTGCCGGCCGGGTTTGCCGCGTACGCGGGACGGCAAAGCCGCCTTAGGCCCTCGAAAGGTCCGCTAATTTGGACAGCCGTGGCTTGAGGAGTGAGTAAAGTCTCGCAACGGAGCCTATCAAGACGATGGCGAGGATTACTTCCAGGACGGCCTTGACCTGGAGATCATACCTGAACAACGGCGGCCCCGTGATGAGCAAGTATAGGATCACGGCGCCGTAGATCCCCAGGGCGAACTCCGCCGCACGCGTCTCGCGCCGCCAACGTCCCTGGGAGAGCACGGCCAGGTGCAAGGCGAAATCCAATGCCCAAAAGACATTCAGCAGCGGCATGTAAGTGGCGAACGCCGGCATAAGGAGCCTCGTCAAATGGACTCGGCCGTTTACGATCACCGCGCCCACCCACTCCGGGTAGAAATTGAACAGCACCGCGAACGCCAGGATCATGTACATCTGGAGCACCATGCCGGCCTGCGAAATGCGATCCGGGTCCTTCACCGGAGGCAGCATCGCCGGGCTCCACGCCGGGGCGGTCGCCTCCACGCGCGCTTGGACGCGCTCGATGATGGCAAACACCAGGGTCACCAGCGCCAGATTAAAGAAGATCCCCACGGCGGCCTGCCAAATCGTGTGGGCCACCGCCAGCAGGTCCGGGCCTCCGCGGTTGGCCGCAGCGGAGCCGACGATGGCGGCAATGAAGAGTCCGCCGCAGGTTGCGGCGAGGACGATGACGGCGATTTTGACCACCAGTTTGTAAGCGGGAAACAGGCGCGGGCCGATCAGATACTGGTCCTGAGGCAAATACCGCTTGGCCACTTCCCCCGGCGCGCCGAATTCACGGATCACCACTTCGGCGAGCTCAGGGTCCGGAGGCCTCTGCGCCGCGCGCGCCCGCTCCTCCAGGCTGTCCAGGAGCAGCGAGCGCAATTCCGCCTCGACGTCGGCGCGGAGGTTCCACGGCAGGTGCTCCCCGATTTCATGCACGTACCGGTCGATGACTTCCATGGCTTTCTTCCTTCCTCAGCGCAGCAGGCGTTCCATAGCGCGGGCCAAGGACTGCCAGTCCGCCGCCAGGTCACGCTGCATCGCCTCACCGAGCGCGCTGGTGCGGTAGTAGCGGCGCGGGCGCCCGTCTTGCAGGCTCCAACGGCTGCGCAGCAGGCCCTGCGCTTCCAGCCGCCGCAACAGCGGGTACAAGGTGCCCTCATCAATCTCCAGTCCGCGTTCGGCCAGGGCTTTCTTGAGCGAATAGCCGTACTGCTCCTGGCGGAGCTGGCTCAAGACCGCCAGCACCAGAGCGCCGCGGCGGAACTCGAGTCCCAGGTTCTCTCGCAGTGAATCGCGATGGGCATCCTGTACCATGTGGCGCACTATACAATGCGCCACACAGTATGTCAAGAGGAAAAAATGTCGCCCGCCGTGCTAAGCTTTATTCGTGCAATCGGGAAAGCCAAGCCGCACCGCCTGGGCCGCAGCCGCGCACCGTGCCGCTCATCAGGTCCTGGAACAGGGGCGCATCTTCACCGATCCACTTGCGCTGCGCATTCTGGGTGAAGACCCCGAGACCGTAGCTCGCAAGGCCGCGGAGCGACCCTCCGGACGAAGGATGCGAATTTTCATCGCCGCGCGGACGCGCTTCGCGGAGGATGCTTTAGCGGCCGCTGTGGAACGCGGTGTGGGTCAAGTTGTAGTGCTCGGCGCGGGCCTGGATACTTTTGCCTATCGCACCCCGTTGCGTGACCGGCTGCGCATCTTCGAAGTTGACCACCCCGCTACCCAGGCCTGGAAACGCCAACGCCTCGCAGACGCCGCTGTCCCCATACCCAGCTCGCTGACCTTCGCTCCCATCGATTTCGAACATCAGACTTTGCCTGAGGGCTTAGCGGCCGCTGGTTTTGATTCGTCTCAGAAGACCTTTTTCACCTGGCTGGGCGTCGTGCCTTACCTCACCGAAGAAGCCGTTTGGTCGACGCTCGGCTTCATCGCGACTCTCCCCAATGGCGCCCACGTCGTTTTCGATTACAGCGACCCTCCGGCTTCATTATCGGCGGAAGCGCGCATCCACCACGAGAGGCGCGCTACGCACGTCGCCGAGTTGGGCGAAGCCTGGCTGAACTACTTCGAGGCGGACGAACTCCGCGCCAAACTGCTGGCACTCGGGTTCTCTGAGGTCGAGGACTTGGGACCTCCCCAGATAGCCGCCCGCTACTTTCCAAGCCGGGTGAGTACCCTTCCCGACAAGGGCGGCCATATCCTGCGCGCGACGACGATCCGGAGCGCGGGCTTCCAGCCCGCATAGCGGCCAGGATGGCCGCGCTCCCGAAGCCGGCACAGCTCATCCACCTCTAACAACCTGCGGTCAGGAATTGTTGCCTTTCGTCGCAAAGGAGATGCTTCCACTCTCTCGCCAGTGGCAGACTCTACGCTAGGAGGTATTACCCAATGCTAAAAAGAACTAAATCAGTTTTCGTTGTTGGAAGCTCTGTTTTAGGAGCAGTGTTCGGTCTGCTTGGCCAATCACTGTTGGCGCAAACCCTGCCTGCGCAAACATGGAATCTGCCGCAGGGTATGGCCGTGAAGGACGACGGCCCCCGCACTTACCGGTTCACCGTGGACTACAACACCGCCAACACCAAGGGCGAGATAGTGCACCGCCAGTGCTTGACGGGGGAATATACTCGCGGGCTGGGGGGCGGAGAAGTTATGTGGAAGAACGTTGCCCAGGCGGAAGCGGACGGCGCCACGGCGCCATTCGCAACGCCGCAGAAGCGCGACTTCATGGAGGGGTTCCGTTATCATGACAGTCTCGGCGACACTATGAAGCCCGAGTTCTTCAAGGGATTCCCTCCCACCGCGGTCATGGAGCGTAATCTGGTTTGGGACACGGGGATGATCGAGTACTTTGGCCAGAACCATTTCGGGGACCTGAAGCTGAACGAGCCCTACCACGTGCTCGCCAATCAAGACGTGAATATCCCCGACGTGGGCACCTTTAAGAATCACGACGTGGTGCTGGAGTGGGTGGGACGCTCGCAAAGAAACGGTCAGGACTGCGCCCTGATTACGTACAAGGCGTTCTTCAATCCACTGGAAATTGTTAACGGCGGCATGACTTTGAAAGGACGCAGCGACTACTGGGGAGAGATTTGGGTGTCGCTCGCGACCAAGCAGATTGAATACGGCACGCTCTATGAGCAAGTGTCGGGCGAGATGAAGCTGCCCGGCCAGGATACGACTCAGGTTGTCAATATCTTCCGCAGCGGCACTTTAGAACCCATCAACGCAAAGTAGCAGAGGATAAGCACAGGGCAAAGAAGGAACTATGGCATCGACAAAGCTTAAAGTGCCGAATTACTTGCTGTGGCCCAATTTGGCTGTAGCGTTTGTAGTTCTGATTCAGCTCGCGTGGAATCAGATAACGAGCGTCCGGGTACTGCTGCATGTACTCGTCTATGACCTCATCTGTGCAAACCTGGTCGCGGCCCTCGGCCTTTTACTGGTAGGCGTGCTTCTGCAAGCATTGGTTCGCCGCAAGCTTCCGATGATCCCTACCTTTGCCCTGTGCTTTTTCGTCGTTGTTCCTATCGGCATTTTGATGGTGCAGGCGCTGCTGATGGTGATAGGCTTCGCGGTTCCACAGCACTTCTGGCCGGAGTACTTCTACACCTTGCGCATCTGCACGCCTCTGGCCGTGGTATTTGGCTTGGGTGCCCTTGTACACGGATCCCTGCGGGGACGCGTCCAGTTTATGGAGGCACAGCTGCACGAAAAAGAAATGGCCGAGGAGCGCACTCGTAAGCTGGCGGCCGAGGCGCGCCTCCGTTCCCTGGAATCCCGCATTCATCCGCACTTCCTGTTCAACACCCTGAACTCCATCAGCTCGCTCATCACTGTGAATCCCGCCCGCGCGGAACAGATCGTGGGCCGGCTGGCGGCATTGTTGCGGGCCTCGTTGGACACCAGTAATCAACCGCTGATTCCCTTGCGGCAGGAGTTGGCGACCGTGGAAAGCTATGTCGACATCGAAAGGGTGCGCTTTGGCGACAAGCTGCGAGGCTCGGTGGAAGTGCCCGCCGAGCTGCAGGACGTCAAGGTGCCGCCCATGGCGGTGCAGTCGTTGGTCGAGAATGCCGTGAAGCACGGGATTACTCCCCAGAGCGGGGGTGGGGAGTTTCTGGTCCGAGCGTCAGCCGACCATGGCAACTTGCGCATCGAAGTTCGTGACACGGGGCCGGGTTTCGACCTGGCAACGATTCCCGCCGGCCATGGGCTGGACAACCTGGTGGAACGCCTCGACGCGTTGTTCGGCGCGAAGGCGCGCCTTAACGTTCTGCGGCGAGACGGCTATACTGTGGTGGAGATGGTTTTGCCCCGCGTATGAAACTGCGCGCCTACCTGGTGGACGATGAACCCTTGGCGCTGGAGCGCCTGCGCCGGCTGCTGGAGCGCACCGGACGCGTGGAAGTGTCCGGCAGCACGACCGAGCCGGAGGAAGCGGTGGCCGCGTTGACCTCGGATCCTCCCGACGTGTGCTTTTTGGATATTCAAATGCCCCGCCTGGATGGTTTCGAGGTTTTGGCGCGACTGCCCAGCCAGCCCATCGTAGTTTTCACCACCGCCCACGACCAGTACGCCCTGAAGGCGTTCGGCGTGAACTCGGTGGACTACCTGCTGAAGCCGGTGGAGCCGGAATCCCTGGAGCGCGCTCTTAAGAAAGTTGAACGGTTGCGTGGCTCGGGCCGGTCCGAGCAGCCGGATTTGCAGGCTCTGCTCAAGAAGCTCGCGGCTTCGCTGCGCGAGACCAAGCCCGAATATCCCGACCGCATCGCCTCGCGGCTGGGGGACCGGCTTTGGTTCATCGATCTGCCGCGGGTGACGCATTTCTGTGCCCAGGACAAGCTGACCTATGCGGTGTCGGAGGGCAAGGCCTACTCTGTAGATTACGCGATTACGGAGTTGGAGAGGAAACTGGATCCGAGGAAATTCATCCGCATTCACCGCAGCACGGTGCTGAACGTGGCCTGGATCAAGGAAGTTACCTCGCTCCCCGGAGGCGGCTTGAATGTTCGCCTCAGGGACGGCAAAGACACTGACTTGACCGTCGCGCGCGACCGGGCACGCGAGTTCAAAGCGCGGGTGGGGTGCTAAGGCAACATTTGCTTCCACCTCTTCCAGGCCTAACGCCCCGCAAGAACGGCGTGGCGCACGGTCGTGCCGGCTCTCTGGCGCGTAACTTTGTGGGGCGCGTGCAATGCCTCAGTTTCAGGCGCATACCCCTGGGAGCGCGGCCATCCTTGGCCGCACTCTGTGCGGGCTGGAAGCCCGCGCTCCTGACGACCGTGCCCAAAACCGAGGCGTTACGGGCGCGTAACTTTTGGGTTGACATCTTACCCATAGTGTGGATACTTGGGTTATATGTCTACCCAAAAGGAGAAAGACCGGCTGGAACTCTTGCAAGGCACGCTGGACTTGCTGATCCTGCGCACGCTGATCTTCGGCCCGCAGCACGGCCAGGGCATCGCGCGCGCTATTCACCAGACAACCGAAGACGAACTGCTGGTCGAGCACGGAGCGCTTTATCCCGCCCTCCAGCGCCTGGAAGAGCGGGGTTGGATCGCGGCCGACTGGGGGACCTCCGCGCACAACCGCAAGGCGCGCTTCTACACGCTCACGCGAGCGGGCCGCAAGCAGCTCGTCAAAGAGACCACCAAGTGGCGGCGACTGGCGGCGGCCATCGGGCGGGTTCTGGGGCCCGAGGCCGGGGAGGGGAGGGGTGTAGTTTGATGTAGAGGCGGCTTTACGCCGCCATTGGGCTCTGCCTCCATATGGCGAGGTAAACTCGCCGCTACAAGATCGGACTGCACAATTACTTCGGGGAGGGTTAAGGTGATGTTCCGGCGAAAGCGGAAGCAGAGCGACTTCGCAGCGGAAATCGAAGCGCATCTCGAACTCGAGACGGAGCAAATGAAGGAACAGGGATTGAGCGAAGAAGAGGCTCGCAAGGCGGCGCGGCGCGCCTTCGGAAACCTCACCCGGGCCGAGGAGCGCTTCTACGAATCGGGCCGCTGGCTTTGGTGGGACCACCTCGTGCAAGACCTCCGCTTCGGTCTGCGCACGCTGCGCAAGAACCCCGGTTTTGCCGCCGTTGCGGTGCTGACGTTGGCGCTCGGCATCGGGGCAAACACTGCGATTTTCAGCTTGCTGAACGCCGTCCTGCTGCGGGAGTTGCCCGTTCAGAAACCGGAACAATTGGTGCTGCTGGGAAAGGGAAGAGCAGGCGGGAGCACAGATGGGGCTGTCAGCACTGAGCTCTATTCGTACTCATTTTACCGTGAGATGCGGCAGAAAAACCAAGTCTTCTCCGACGTGAGCGCCATTCTAAGTATTCCGTTGGGGATGCACGGCGCGGTGGGGGGAAGGTCCGAGTTGGAGCCACTGCAAGTCCAGTTGGTTTCGGGAAGTTATTTCTCGATGTTGGGCGTGACGCCGCTGCTGGGACACTCGTTCACGGAAGCTGAGGATGAGCCAACCGGTGGCCACCCCGTGGCCATGGCCAGTTACTCCTGGTGGGATCGGCGCTTTGCCCGCGACCCTGCCATCGTCGGCAAGACCGTGACCCTGGGATCGACGGTTTACACCATCATCGGCGTCACTCCTTCAGGATTCTTCGGGACGGCGGTCGGCCAATCGCCCGACCTGTGGATTCCCCTCTCCATGATGAAGCAGGTGTCGCCCGGCTGGAACGGCCTGGACGATAAATGGTTCCAGTCGCTGTACCTCCTCGGTCGACTTAAGGCGGGGGTCCCAGTTGGGCGGGCTCAATCCAACGTCAACCTGTTGGCCGAGCAGATCTGGCATGACTATGCCGGTCCTGTCCTTACGAAGCAAGAACAGCAAGACCTCCAGCGCGCTCAGATCGAACTCACCTCGATAGAACATGGTCTGCCCCACATCCGCTACGGGGCCGAAACGCCATTGCGAATCTTGATGGCCGTAGTGGGCCTGGTTTTGCTAATCGTCTGCGCCAATATTGCCAACCTCCTGCTGGCGCGCGCCACGAGCCGCGAGCGCGAGATTGCGGTGCGGATGTCGCTGGGAGCCGGCAGAGGACGCTTGATCCGCCAACTGCTTACGGAAAGCTTGCTGCTGGCCCTGGTGGGAGGCGCGGTGGGAGTGGCATTTGCCTATTGGGCCGGTAACGTCCTTGTTGCCATGGTTCCTCACGGCAACGAGCCCTTACCATTGAACGTAGCACCCGACTCTCGCGTCCTGGGGTTCACTTTCATCGTCTCCCTTGCCAGCGCCCTTCTCTGCGGGATCGCGCCCGCACTACGCGCCACCCGCATCGCCTTGGGTTCTTCGCTTAAGGAAGGGAGAGGCGGGGTTTCCATAGCCAGCCGCGCCCTGCTGGCCAAAACCTTGATCGTTTCACAGGTCGCGCTCTCACTCGTGCTCCTGATGGGGGCCGGACTCTTTCTTCGCACGCTTGTTAACCTCTCGAGCGTGGATACGGGATTCAACAAAGAAAACGTCCTGTTATTCGGAATCGATCCACCTGCCGTGGGCTACAAGGAGGATTTGCGCCTGGTGAGTTTATATCAGCAAATCGAGCAGCGGGTAAGCACACTGCCCGGAGTGCGCGCTGACAGCATTTCGTTTTTCACTTTCGACCAGGGTGAGTGGACCGATTCGGTTTGCGTGGTTGGGCGCACTCCGACGCCCCGAGATGACATGATGGTCACCCACAACGTTGTCGGCCCCGGCTACTTCGCGACCATGGGAATTCCCCTCTTGCTCGGTCGCGCGTTTGGCCAACAGGATACCGGCGCCTCGCCAAAGGTCGCTGTCATCAATGAGACTTTTGCGCGCTGGTACCTTCCCGGCGGTTCGCCGGTTGGGCGACACTTCGGTCTGGGGACCGATCCTAAACACAGCAACGACATCGAAGTGATCGCGGTGGTTAAAGACGCCAAATACCAGAACCTTGGCGAACGCCCCTTCCCGGCGGCGTATTACCCCTACACCCAGCGCGTTCAGTACTTGAACGACTTCGAGGTCCGCTACACGGGTAAACCTGAGGTGATTATCTCTGAAGTGCGCCAAGCTATCGGCCAGGTCGACCACACCCTGCCGGTCGCTTATTCGGGCACCCTCTTCGAGCAGGTCAACCGTTCACTGGCCGGTCAAAGCCTGATCGCACGGCTTTCCACCTTCTTCGGCCTGCTCGCGGCGTTCCTGGCCTGCATCGGCATCTACGGACTCACGTCCTATGCAGTGACCCGGCGGACAAATGAAATCGGTATCCGCATGGCGCTGGGGGCGGAAACCTCCGGGGTACTGTGGATGGTGATGCGCGAGAGTTTGACCTTGGCCGCCATTGGCGTGGCGATAGGAATTCCAGTGGCGCTCGCCGCCGCCCGCCTGGTCGCGAGCGTGCTCTACGGCCTCAAGGCAACCGATCCCACCACCGTGAGCTTGGCCGGACTCGTAATGATTGCCGTTGCCGCGCTTGCGGTTTACCTCCCCGCCCGGCGCGCGGCGAAGGTCGATCCCATGGTGGCGCTGAGGTACGAATAGGATTCAGGATTCAGGATTCGGGATTCAGGTCTGCGCTACGCGGCTTAACGCGTTGCTGCCACCCCCGGTGAGGGTGTTGATGTAGGGGAAGAGCAGCGTGGTGACGCAAAATCGAAGAAGTACACCGGCAGGGGAGAAGCCGTCTCCGGACTGCTGAACCACGGCATGTCGCCATTCGGCGGAGCCGTGGTGACGGTATTGGGATACTGGTCAGTCAGGCTCACTGTCGCCATAATCTCGTAACCCTGATTGGGCGGCAGCGGGCCTTTCGACCATAGCCTGAAGCCAAAATCCGCAAATTCCATCGCCCCTACATTGGTAGTGATCACCTGATACCAGAACGCTTGCGTGCCTCCATAGGGTGCGGTGCCGGCGAGGGCCACCGGGTCTCCGATCGTCAGATTCCCAGATGCACAGTAGTTCGACGCCCTCGCGGGACTGTTGACACAGGGCCTGGGCTTCCTGGCCACTACCCCAACCTCTTCGGGTATGCCCGACAGGGTGATGAGGATGTTCGAGCCGTTGGTGGGATAGGAAGGAGTGGCAGAGCCGGCGAGGTTGGAGGCATCGTTGTTCTCGAGGGAGTACTCGTCCGACAAGCTGGTCAAGGCATCATTCCAATTCTCGGCGATCCTGAGCGAGAAGTCGTTTTCGAGCGGACTCCCGGGAATGTCTTTAACTCCGATGCAGGTCGGAACGTTTTCCGGACCTTCCGCAAGCGTTACGGTCGTGGCCGGCCCCTCCACC
>Ga0326727_10005690_pt1 | contig 35186 bp, 31 predicted proteins | sample MB2enrmetagenome_FD_207643 | JGI IMG/M metagenome (GOLD analysis project Ga0326727, IMG submission 207643) | Lab enriched peat soil microbial communities from McLean, Ithaca, NY, United States - MB29MY | ecosystem: Environmental > Terrestrial > Soil > Wetlands > Peat | place: USA: New York...
GCAATGAATTCGATCAGCCGGTCCACTTGGGCGACTACTTCAACCAGGGCAAACCGGTAATTCTTTCGTTGGTTTATTTCGACTGTCCGATGCTGTGCACCGAAGTGCTGAACGGGTTGAGCAGTTCGCTGCGCATCCTGCAATTCGACCTGGGCAAACAGTACGACGTGCTTACGGTCAGCTTCGATCCGCGGGAAAAACCGGACTTGGCGGCCGCGAAGAAGCGGGCCTACCTGCAGCGGTACGGGCGCCCGGACGCGCAAGACGGCTGGCATTTCCTGACGGGAGACGAGGCGAACATCCACAAGCTGACCGACGCGGTGGGTTTTCACTACGCGTGGGACGCCAAGACGCAGCAGTTCGCGCATGCTGCGGGCATCATGGTTCTAACCCCGGAGGGACGCATTTCCCAGTACTACTACGGCGTGGAGTACTCGCCGAAGGACCTGCGCCTGGGCCTGGTGCAGGCTTCGCAGAACCGTATTGGGACGGTGGTGGACCAGGTGCTGCTCTATTGTTACCACTACGACCCCCGGACCGGCAGATACGGCGCGGTGATCACTAACATCCTGAAGGTGGCGGGAGCGGCCACCCTGTTAATTCTTGGTTCTTTTCTCGTGATCCTGTTCCGGCAGGGGCCGCGGAATCACGCCCAGGTGTAGGCAGAAAGAATATGTGGCTGAAAATTCCCCTGTGGCCAAGCGAGGCCTCCACCATCTCCAGAAACGTGGACGCCCTCTTTGTGTTTCTGCTCTCCGTGACGGGCGGCGTTACCCTGCTCGTCTTTGCCGTGATTGTCTTTTTCCTGTTCAAGTATCGGCACACCAAACATCCGGTGGCGGAACAGATTGAAGGCTCGGTGCCGCTGGAGATTCTCTGGTCGGTAATCCCGCTGGGCATTTTCATGATCTTCTTCGGCTGGGGGGCCAGCATCTATTTCGCGGAAGCCCGGCCGCCGAAGGACGCGCTGGATGTCTTCGTGGTGGCCAAACAGTGGATGTGGAAGTTCGAATACCAGACCGGCCAGCGCGAGATCAACGTGCTGCACGTGCCCGTGGATCGCCCGGTGCGGCTCACCATGATTTCGCAGGACGTGGTCCACAGCTTCTTTGCGCCGGAAATGCGGGTCAAGGCCGATGTGCTGCCGGGCCGTTATACCACCACCTGGTTTCAAGCGGTCAAGCCCGGCCATTATCACCTGTTTTGCGCCCAATACTGCGGCACTCAGCACGCCAACATGGTGGGCGAGATTGTGGTGATGGAGCCGGCGGAGTATCAGGCGTGGCTGCAAGGCGGAAACGCCGAGGGCTCCATCGCTTCCACCGGGCAGAAGCTGTTCCAGGAACTCGGCTGCATTAGCTGTCATCGCTTCGACACCCAGGGCCGTGGTCCCAATCTGCAGGGCGTCTTCGGCCGGCCGGTGCTGCTGGATGATGGCCGCACGGTGGTGGCCGACGAGGATTACGTTCGCGAATCAATCCTGCAACCCGGCGCTAAGGTAGTGGCCGGCTTCAAACCGATTATGCCTACTTTCCAGGGCGTGCTCAGCGAAGACCAGCTGCTGGCCCTGGTGGCGTACGTGAAATCGTTAAGTGTCCCACAACAAGCGGAGCCGGTGACCAGCCGTCCGCCGGTACCCCCTGCGGCGGGAGGCACGCCGATCGCACAGTAGAGCGGCAAACCAGAAGGTCCTGAGAATTATGGCTACCAGTACGCAGATCGTTGAGAAAGAAACTTATCTCAACACCGATTTCAGCATCAAGTCGTGGCTGCTCACCACCGACCATAAGCGCATCGCGCTGCTGTATCTCATCTCGATCACTTTGTTCTTTTTCGTTGGTGGTCTGTTCGCCCTGCTGATCCGGTTGGAATTGCTGACCCCGGCCGGCGATCTGGTGCAGTCGGATACCTACAATAAGCTGTTCTCGATGCACGGCATCGTGATGATTTTCCTGTTCCTGATTCCGTCTATCCCGGCGGTGTTCGGAAACTTCTTTGTGCCCATGATGATCGGGGCGCGCGATCTGGCGTTTCCCAGGATCAATCTGCTGAGCTGGTATCTGCTGATGATCGGCGGCAGCCTGATCATGTATTCGATCGTCACTGGGGGCGTGGATACCGGCTGGACCTTCTATACCCCATTCAGCACCGAGTACGCGAATACCCAGGTAGTAGCCGCAGGACTCGGCATCTTTGTGGCCGGCTTCTCTTCCATTCTGACCGGCCTGAACTTCATTGTCACCATCCACCGGATGCGAGCGCCCGGCATGAGCTGGGGGCGGATGCCGCTGTTCCTATGGTCGATGTATGCCACTTCGGTGGTCCAGATCCTGGGGACTCCGGTGCTGGCGATCGCGGTGGCGCTGGTATTTCTGGAGCGGGTGTTCAGGATCGGTATTTTTAACCCGCAACTGGGCGGCGACCCGCTGCTCTTTCAGCACCTATTCTGGTTCTATTCGCATCCGGCGGTGTACATCATGATCCTGCCCAGCATGGGCGTGGTCAGCGAGGTGATTCCGTGCTTCGCGCGCAAGCGGGTGTTTGGGTACGCCGCGGTGGCGCTGTCCTCGATTGCGATCGCCGTGTTCGGTTTCCTGGTGTGGGCGCACCACATGTTCGTGGCCGGCATATCGGCGTATTCCGCTCTGGTCTTCAGCCTGCTCAGCTATGCGGTGGCGCTGCCGTCGGCGATCAAAGTCTTCAACTGGACGGCAACCATCTATAAGGGTTCCATTCACTTGCGGACTCCGATGTTGTACGCCCTGGGGTTCATCGGTCTGTTCACCATGGGCGGCATGACCGGCCTGTTCCTGTCCTCGCTGGGCATCGATGTGCACGTCCACGATACTTACTTTGTCATCGCCCATTTCCACTACATCATGGTGGGAGGCGCGGTGATGGGTTTCATGGCCGCGCTCCACTTCTGGTGGCCCAAGATCACCGGCAAAATCTATCCGGAAGTCTGGGGAAAAATCGCCGCCAGCACGATCTTCCTCGGCTTCAACCTGACCTTCCTTCCGCAATTTATTCTCGGCTACCTGGGCATGCCGCGGCGGTACCACGTGTACCCCGCCGATTTCCAGGTGCTCAACGTAATGTCCACGGCGGGGGCTTCCATCCTGGGAGTCGGGTACCTGTTGCCTCTCGTCTACCTGTTCTGGTCGCTGCGCTACGGCAGGGATGCCGGGAACAATCCCTGGAATGCCGCCGGCTTGGAATGGACCACGGCTTCCCCGCCTCCCACGCACAACTTTGACGAGACCCCGGTGGTTACCTGGGAAGCGTACAACTACCACCAATTGCCCGCTATGCCGGAGGAGGAAACGATCGGTGCCAGCGGAATCTAGCCACGCGAACGTAGTCGCCGGTCACGCCGGGTCCATAGCCGTCCCGCCGCACGCGCTGCGTCATCATTTTGCCGACCTGGAGCAGCAACGCGAAACGGCCACGCTGGGCATGTGGGTGTTTCTGATCACCGAAGTCATGTTTTTCGGCGGCATGTTCGCTGCCTACCTGGTATATCGGGTGGCGTATCCGGTGGCCTTCCAGGAAGCCAGCCAGCACATGGCGTTCCTGGCGGGCACGGTGAACACCGCGGTCCTGATTTGCAGCTCGCTGTTCGTGGCCTGCGCCGTCCATGCTGCGCAAACCGGCGAGCGCAAGCAGATTGTTTTCTTCTTAATCCTGGCCTTGCTGCTGGGGATGGTGTTTTTGGGAATCAAAGCCGTTGAGTATCACGATCACTGGGTCGAACACACGGTACCCGGGGCTTCGTTTCAATTCCAAGGCACCGACCCAGTGCATTCCGAAGTGTTCTTCGCTCTGTATTTCGTGATGACCGGTTTCCATGCCCTGCACATGCTGATCGGTGTAGGGTTGGTTGCCGTGATCATCTACTTTGCTTGGCAAGGCCGCTATAGCCCGGCGTACCACACTCCGGTGGAAAATGTCGGCTTGTACTGGCACTTTGTGGACATCATCTGGATTTTTCTTTATCCGTTGCTGTATCTGATCAGCCACAAACATATTTATTAGCAACCGGCAGGTGTTCATGGCAGAGGTGATTGTAAGCCGCAAAATTTACGTGCTGGTCTGGCTTGCCCTGATGATCCTGACCGGTTTGACGGCGGCCATTTCCTTCGTCAATCTCGGTACGTGGAGCGCCCCAGTGGCGATTGGCATTGCCAGCGTCAAAGTCCTGCTGGTCGCTTTGTTCTTCATGCACCTGCGCTATACACAATCGAAGATAGTCTGGGTGTGGGCCATCGCCGGCATATTCTGGCTCACTATCCTGTTCTGCCTGAGCATGACCGACTACATCACCCGGGGCTACTTGCGGGTGCCGGGAAAATAGGCTGGCCGAAAGCGCAGCCGAAAACTTTCGCCGCAGATGAACGCTGATTCACAAATGGGCGAACGAATTCCATTGTTCTGATCTGCCTTCATCTGCGTTGATCGGCGGCGAAGATTCTTCTTTGTGCTCGCTACGGCTTTGCCGCATCAAACCTAGTGTTATGGCGCACAAGATAACGCTGATTCCGGGCGATGGCATCGGTCCCGAAGTGGCCACTGCCGTGGTCCACATTCTGGATTCGACCGGGGTGAAGTTCGATTGGGAACGCTATGAGGCCGGGGCCGAGGCTTACGCCAAATGCGGCGAATACATTCCCCACGAACTGATTGAGTCCATTGAACGCACCAAAGTGGGGTTGAAAGGGCCGGTCACGACTCCCATTGGCGGGGGCTTTCCCAGCATCAACGTGGCATTGCGCAAACGCTTCGAACTCTACGCCAATGTGCGTCCCATTAAAAATCTTCCGGAAGTGCCTACCCGCTATCCCGACGTGGACCTGGTCATCGTCCGCGAAAACACCGAAGGGCTCTATTCCGGCATCGAGCATGAGGTAGTGCCGGGAGTGGTGGAAAGCCTGAAGATCGTTACGGAAAAGGCTTCCACGCGGATCGCCCGTTTCGCCTTCGAGTACGCCCGCCGCTACGGCCGCCGGCGGGTGCATGCCATACACAAGGCCAACATCATGAAGATGTCCGACGGCCTGTTCATCCGCTGCTCCCGGCAGGTGTCGCGCGAGTATCCGGAGATCACCTACGGCGAACACATCGTGGACAACACCTGCATGCAGCTGGTTACCAATCCGTATCAGTACGACGTGCTGGTGCTGGAGAACCTGTATGGCGACATTGTGAGCGATCTTTGCGCCGCCTTCGTGGGCGGGCTGGGCCTGGTTCCCGGCGCGAATATTGGCGAGGGCTGCGCCATTTTCGAGGCCGTGCACGGCTCGGCGCCCGATATCGCGGGCCGCAACATCGCCAATCCTACTGCCTTATTGCGCTGCGCCATCCAGATGCTCCGCCACATCGGTGAAAAAGAAGTGGCGGAACGCCTCAAGCAGGCGATGTACCAGGTGTACCGGGAGAAACGGCGGCTCACGCGCGATATGGGCGGCAGCTCCTCGACCATGGAATTTGCCGAAGCGGTGGTGGAAGCCTTCCACTCCGGCAGGGATGCCCGAGTGCATGCGGCGAGGTGAGGGAAAGTTGGGCCTTGTCATCCCGAGCGGAGCGAGGGATCTGCAGTGTGCTTGTTCTGCGAACCCAGGAAAACTGCAGATCCCTCGCTCCGCTCGGGATGACAAGGCCAGCCCAATCCGAAATGTTTCCTAATTGTCGCATTCCGAGATATTTCCTATCTGTAAGAATCAAAAAAGAGTTTAGGCCATCGGCGGTCCTGCTCTCTGCATCTAAATGGAACAGAAAATCGGGGCCCAAGGCTTTCCCGGCCCGCGGTCAACCAGCCGTGTGCCGGGATTTCAGAAATCTGAAAGGAGCAAGATTCTGAAACCGCTGTCCACGCCTTACAACCGCGCCCTTCATTGGTTTGCCCTCTGGGTTGCCTTTGCGACCTTCCTGCTGATCGTCGCCGGCGCCCTGGTGACCAGCAATGATGCCGGCCTGTCGGTACCCGACTGGCCAACTTCCTTTGGCTCCCTGTACCGGATGCCTCCCATGGTGGGCGGCGTCCAATTCGAGCACGGCCACCGCATGATCGCCGAGTTTATCGGCTTGCTGACGGTGATCCTGGCTTTCTGGACTTGGCGTGCCGAGCGCCGCCAGTGGATGCGCAAGCTGGCGTTGTCCGCCTTGGTGCTGGTGATCGTGCAAGGCGTTTTTGGGGGAATCACCGTACTGACGGCGCTGCCGCCGGCGGTTTCTTCGGCGCACGCCGCCTTAGGACAAGCCTTCTTTTGTCTCGCGGTCGCCATAGGGCTGTTTACCGGCCGCCGGTGGATGGACGAAGAGCCGCACACCGAATTTGATCCCCGCCGGCCGACGCTGCCGGCGCTGGCCTGGTTCTCGGTGGCCGCCATCTACGTGCAGCTCATCCTGGGCGCCATGTTCCGCCATCACGGGATGAAGCTGCTGCCCCACCTGGTCATGGCCGGGGTGGTGGCGGTTATCGTGGTCTGGGCGGTTGCCCGCACGCTCGCCGGCTATGCGCAGGTTGCGGCCCTACGCCGTCCGGCTACCGCGCTGTTGGCGCTGCTGCTGGCGCAACTGACGTTGGGCTTCCTAGCGTACATGACGCGCATTGTGTGGAACCCTAATGCCAGCCAGCCCTCAGCGGTGATGGTTGCCTCCACGGTGGCCCATGTTTCCGTGGGCGCTTTGCTGCTCGCCAGCGCCGTAGTGCTGGCTATCCAATCTTCGCGTCGCGTTCCGGTCGCGCAGTTGGGACGCGCTCCCAGAAGCGGGAGAGCGGTCACGGCATGAGCGCAGCCGGAGCCACCCTGATCTCGCCGGGCAGCAGTTTCCGCCTGCTGCTACGGGATTATTCCGAACTGGTGAAGACCCGCATCACGCTGCTCATCGTCATGACGGCGTGGTGCGGTTTCTATCTGGGCGCCGTGAAATCCGGCGTCTCCTCGCTTTCCGGGGCGCTCGTCCATGCTCTGCTCGGCATCGGTCTGGCTGCCGGCGGCACGGCGGCGCTGAACGAGGCGATGGAACGCGACCTGGACGGGCGTATGCGCCGCACCGCCAAACGGCCCCTGGTAACCGGCCGCATGAGCCTGCTCCACGGCGTCCTCGTGGGCCTGTCGATGGTGGTGGGCGGCAGTGTTTACCTGGGGCTGAGCGATAACTGGCTGGCCGCCGCACTGACCTTCGCTACTTCGGTGGTTTACCTGCTCGCCTACACTCCCTTGAAACGCGTGCATCCGGTATGTACTTTGGTCGGCGCTTTCCCCGGTGCGATGCCGCCCCTGCTGGGCTGGGTGGCAATCCGCGGCCGTCTCGAGTGGGAAGCGCTGGTGTTGTTCGCCATTGTGTTCTTCTGGCAATTCCCTCACTTCCACTCCATTGCCTGGATGTACCGGGAAGACTACGAGCGCGCAGGCATTCGCATGTTGCCCGTGGTGGATGCCGACGGACGGTCCACGGCCCGGGAGATTGTGGCCTATCTGGGGGCTTTGCTGCTCACCACGGTGGCGGCCGCGTTCCTGGGAATGGCAGGGAAGATTTATCTGATCGGGGCTGTACTGCTGGGCGCCGGCTTTTTCTGGGTTGGGTGGCGGCTGGCAGCCGGCCAGTTGCCGCCGGGGAAAGGCGAATCCCGGCGATTGGCGCGGCATCTGTTACAGGCCAGCGTCCTGTATCTACCGGCCTTGTTGGCGCTCATGATGCTGAATGCCACCGTATCCTGATAATTTAGAGTGTGCTCTTGAATTCACCGCTGCCATTGCCGCTGCTGGATAAGACCGTCGCCCCGCCGGCCACGCAATTCGTGCAGCCACCGGTTATCCAAATTGACGGGCTTCGCCACCGCTATGGAGACCGCGTTGCCCTGGACGGCGTTACCTTCGATGTCCGGCCGGCGGAGATCTTTGGCCTGCTGGGACCGAACGGCAGCGGCAAAACTACGATGTTCCGCATCCTGTCCACGCTGATGCTGCCTACCGCAGGCCGCGCGGTGGTGTGCGGATACGATGCCGCACTGGACCCCAGCGGCGTGCGGCGGCAAATTGGGGTGGTTTTTCAGGCTTCCAGTATCGATGTCAAGCTGACGGCGGCGGAAAACCTGCAGCATGTCGGCCACCTATATGGGTTGCAAGGCGCACGCCTCAAAGCCCGGGTGCGCGAAATGCTCGCCCGCGTGGGTTTGGCCGACCGCGCCGGGGAGCGCGCCGAAACCTTTTCCGGCGGCATGCAGCGCCGTCTGGAGCTGGCCAAAGGCTTGTTGCATCATCCTTCAGTACTGCTGCTCGATGAGCCCACCACCGGCCTTGACCCCGGCGCCCGCCGCGACCTCTGGCAGTATCTTTCCGGACTGCGCGAACAGGAACACGTGACCGTAATCGTCACCACGCACCTGATGGAAGAGGCGGAGCGGTGCGATCGGCTGGCCATCCTCAGCGAGGGACGGCTGGTCGCGCTCGGCACGCCGGCGGAACTGAAACAGGAGATCGGGGGCGATGTCATCCTGCTGGAAACGCGCGCGGCCCCGGAACGGTTGGCGGAAAAGATCTTCACTCGTTTCGGTCTGGCCGCCAAGGTGATCGAGGGGAAGATCCGGCTGGAGAAAGAACAAGGCCATCGCTTTGTTACCGAGGTGGTGGAATCCTTCCCGGGAGAGATCGAATCCATTTCCGTCAGTAAACCGAACCTGGAGGATGTGTTCATCCATCGCACCGGCCACCGTTTTTGGACAGCAGAAGCACTCAGCACTCAGCACTCAGCAGTCAGCAAAAAATCCCGCCGCTAGAGAGCGGTGGCGGGATCAGATGTCTGTTTCGACTGGCCACTGGCCACTGCTTATGGCTACTCAAATCCAATCCGTACCCGCGCCGGCGGCGGATAGCACGACGGGAATCATCGTTCCTGCCGTTTCGCTCTGGTGGCGGGAAATCGTGCGTTTCTACCGCAACCGCGGGCGCGTTGCCGGCGTGATCCTTTCGCCGCTGTTGTTCTGGGTGGTGCTCGGCTCCGGTTTTGGCACCTCGTTCCGCAGCGGCGGAACGGGCGGAGGTTCGCATTATCTCGAATATTTCTTCCCCGGCGCCTTGACCATGATCGTGCTGTTTACCTCGATCTTCGCCATGATGTCGGTGATAGAGGACCGCAAAGAGGGCTTCTTGCTTTCCGTGCTGGTGGCGCCGGTCCACCGCTCGGTAATCGTGCTGGGCAAGGTGCTGGGCGGCGCTACGCTGGCGTCGCTGCAGGGATGGATCTTCCTGGTCTTTACGCCCCTGCTGCGCGGGGCGCATGTCGGGTGGGACAATATCCTGCCGATCATGCTCACGGTCTTTCTGGTCGCCTTTGCGCTGACCGCTTTGGGTTTTGCCATCGCCTGGCCCATGGATTCCGCGCAGGCGTTCCATGCCATCGTCAACCTGTTCCTGATTCCGTTGTGGCTGCTCTCGGGCGCGTTGTTTCCGCTGAGCGGAGCTTCCGGCTGGATCCGGCTGCTGATGCGGCTCAATCCGCTCACCTATGGCAATGAGGCGCTGCGCGCGCTGCTGTTCCCCGGCGCCGCCGTGCTCCTGCCGGTGGAAACTTCACTGGCGATTCTGGCCGGGTTCTCGGCGGTGATGTTCGCCTGGGCATTTCTGGTGGCCAACCGGCGTACCACCAAACCCGCCGCGTGAGAGGATCGGGTGATCCGGTGATCGGATGATCTAGCGTAAGAATCGGGTGATTTGCAATTTGTATTTCGCAAAGGAGGCGGAGGTTCTCTCACTTTGCAAATCACAAATTGCAAATTCCAAATGAAATTTGAAAATGCCTGACGTACACACACTCCCGGCAGTGAATGCCGTCCTGAACGGAACCAGCGCCATTCTGATTGCCATAGGCATCGTGCTGATCCGGCGCGGACGGCGGACGGCCCACAAGCGGTTCATGCTGGCGGCGGTCGTGACCTCGTCCCTGTTTCTGGCCTGTTATGTCTGGTACCACGCCCAGGTGGGAAACGTCCGCTTCACCGTCTACGGCTGGCCCCGGCCGCTCTACTTTTTCATTCTGATTACCCACACCATTCTGGCGGTGACGGTGGTACCGCTGGTGGTGGTCACGGTGGTTCGCGCTTTGCGTGGCCGGCTGGCGCGGCACCGCGCCAGCGCCCGCTGGACTTATCCTGTGTGGCTCTATGTTTCCGTTACCGGCGTGGTTATTTACTTTATGCTCTATCGTCTGTTTGTTTAACCTAGCCACAAGCCTCAAGCAACGAGCCCAGCTAAGAGCCAATTCGCCCTTTGCCACAAATCCCTGCCCCATAGCCGGGGTTTACTTGTGAGTCCGTCGTCATGTATCCCTCCAGGAAGGATGGTTCAACTGAGAACTGAGAACCGGGAACTGAGAACTCAGTTTGGCTTGTAGCTTGCTGCTTTCCTGTTATCATCCCTGATAACAAGCTTGGTCGAGACAGTGTATGGGATCGGCTTTGCATTCACGTTCCGAGCTCCCCGATTCCGCACCCCGCGCATTTTCTCTGCGCCGCAGCATTTTCTCTCTCTCTGTCATCTGGCTGCTGGTGCTGACTTCCTTCCTGTTCTGGCGCGGAACCTGGTTTGGCCGGCCGCTTTCCGAGCAGCAGCTCGATACCTACTTGCATGACAGCAATCCCAGCCATGTGCAGCACGCCTTGCTGCAGGTGGGCAACCGGATGGCGCACAACGACCCCGCGGTAAAGGTCTGGTATTCGGAGCTGGTGCATCTCTCGACGGCGGCCAACGAGGAGATTCGCGCCACCGACGCGCAGGTCATGGGCGAAGACCCGGCGCGCCCCGAATTCCGCCAGGCGTTGCGGCCCATGCTGGGGGACGAATCGCTGGCGGTGCGCCAGCAGGCCGCTTTATCGCTAGCCCGCTTCGGAGATAGCGCCGGCCATGACGTAATCGTGGCCCTGCTGCGGCCCTGGATTGTGCAGGCGCCGCGCCCCGGCCGCGTCCTGGGGCTGGCCATGCCGGGAACGAATATCTCCTCGCGGAACGGGGTGGTGGCCACGCTGGATTCCGGCGGCAAGGTCGTGGAAGTGCACCCGCCCTTTGCCGGCAAGATCGGCACCCTGGCAGTAAAGCCGGGAGAAACGGTCGCGGCGGGGGCGGAACTCGTCACCCTGGACGCATCCGGCGATGACGTATGGCGCGCCCTGCACGCCCTCGCCATTATCGGGCGCCCCGAGGACTTACCCCTGGTGAGCCCCTACACGAAAGTTTCCGTCTTGACCGCGGAGCGCGTCCGCCAACAGGCAATCCTTACCGACAAGGCAATTCGGCAACGGTATCTAGGAAGCAGCGAGAAGCGTTAAACCCAACGCGGAAAAACCCGACGCAGAAACGCAGAACCGCAGAAAGCACTTCCCGCTTAAGTTTGAGGAAGTTTTTCTCTGCGTTTCTGCGGTTCTGTGTTGGGTGTTCTTTTGAATTTTCTTAAGGTTACTCCCGCCAGGGCAATGCCATCTCCACCCCGTAGCGATCGTAGATTCGCGAACCGGCAGGCATGGTGGCGATCGCCTCCAGGGTTTCGCGGCCGGTATTGGTGATCTGGTGAAGTTCGAAAGCGGGTAAGACCAGGGTGCAAGGAGCCTCAAAGGTGATGGTTTCGGCGCCAATGCGCCGCGCCTCGCCGCGGCCGCGCAGCACGACCACCACTTCCTCGGTGGAGTGGCTGTGGGTCGGCGTTTCCGCCTCCGGGTCGATCCGCGATAACCAGACCTCCACCTGGCGCGCTCCGCGGCTGAGCGTGGCTAATCCGTACATGTGGTTGCCGGCGAGCGTAAATTCCCGCACCTCGCCGAGACGCGTGACCACCGCGCCTGCACTCAGCTTTCTTGCCGGTTCTGCCATCAGGTCACCTCGATTCCGTGCCTATGAAGCTTGTCGATGCCAACTGCGCGATGGAAGGTGGCCTCAATTCCTCCGCGCGCCTAAACCAAAGAAAACTCGTTGTGTTTGTTTGACGCACTACACTAGTACGGCCGCTGGAAACTGGAAACCGGAAACTGAAACGCTGTCTGCTCGCCTATTTCCCCGACATTGCCAGCAACTGGCGCAGATAATCCTGCCAGACCAGCGGCAGGCTGTGGGTGCTGTGCCCGCGCAACTCATCGCTGATGGGCAAAAGGACGAAATGCCCCTGCGGGATCTTCCGGATCTCCTTTTCCATCGACCTCAGCTCCGGCGGGTTCACGAAATCGTCGGCCGAGTTGACCGCCATCACCGGCACTTTGATCCGGGAAAGCGCGGGAGAAGGATTGTAGTTGCGCGAAGCCCGGAAGGAATACACCACGTCGTTCGCGTCCAGGGTCTCCCGCATGGTCTTCCTGAACTGCTCCAGATAAGCATCCGCCAGCTCTCCGGTCGGATAGTCTTTCTGCAACTGCAGCGGACTAGCGACCATGATCGCCAGCACATCAATCGCCGTATTCAGCCCGCCCGGCTGCGTCTGGTATTCGCCCCCGTTGTACCCCGGGTCATGGACGATGGCATCGATGGCCAGCTTGCGCACAATACGGTTGCGGCCGGCGATGGGGATGGTGTTGCAGGCCAGGGGCATCAGGGCATCCACGAAATCGGGGAACGTCTCGCCCCACAGGAAAGAGTGCATACAGCCCATCGACGTGCCCATAACCAGCCGGAGGTGATTGACCTTCAGTCCGTCCACCAGAAGCTGGTGCTGCAGATCGACCATGTCGTCGTAGTCATATTGCGGAAACCGGGCGTGCAGGCCGTCGCTCGGTTTGGTCGATCGCCCGTGTCCTACATTGTCGGGAACAATAATGTAGTAGCGGCTGGCATCGAGCAGTTGCCCGGGATTGAACAGGACGCCGGCATAAGGCGGGGCGACGAACTTGGCGCCGTTGCCGGTGGTGCCATGGAGTATGAGGACGGCATTGGTGACCTGGCCGCGATCATTGCGCTCCGCTTTGCCGAGCGTGCGGTAATGCAGCTTCACCTGCGGCAGAACCTCGCCGGTTTTGAACCGGTAATTGCTGACCGTGTAATCGCCCTCGGTTACGGCGGGCACCGTTTGCGCGATCGCCGCCGGCGTAGCAGACAAGCACGTAAAGGCGGCCAGTACAGTCAAACCGGCGATTAAGCCCGCGCGTAGGCGGTGATCGATGCCATGTCTCATGGGTTTCTTCCTCCCTTGATCCGGTTGCTCCTGTTCTGAATGGCGGAATTATACTGCCCGCACAGCCGTGGCTTCTTGAGAAACGAACGAACGAGCGACGGGGAGGGACGATCGGGCGATGCGCCTGCTGTGCTTCGGCCGGACACTTCCCGGCCGGTGCGAATTGCCGTGGCTCTGGATGCGGCCTTTCAGTTTTATTACGCCGATAACTTCGATTTGCTGCGGGAGTGCGGCGCCGAAATTGTTTTCTTCAGTCCGCTCCACGATCGCGCGCTGCCGCCGAACACCGACGCCCTATACCTGGGCGGAGGATATCCGGAAATCCACGCCGGTCAGCTCGCCCGGGAACCAGCCGCTGATCGAACAGGTCCGGGAATTTGCCGCCGCGGACAAACCCATTCCACGACCTAACCGTCGGATTCTATGCCTACTTCTTCCCAAACACCTCCTTGAGCAGAGCCGTAGTCTGCGCTGCCGGATTCGTGCGAATCTGCTTTTCTTCCTGGCCAAGCATATAGAAAAGCCCATCCAAAGCTTTGCCCACAACATAATTATCCAGATTAAAATTCTGGCCAGCCAACAAGGGAGCGGCGGCGGAGCTCTTGGTTACTTGATTGAACTTCGCAATGAGCCCCACGTTTTCCATCGCTTTGTGAACGATCGGCGTGAACGCATGCGTCAAATCCGTGGAACTGGTTTTCTTGAAATAATCGGTTGCCGCGGTATTACCGCCGGACAGAATCTTGCGCGCATCCTCAAAACTCATTTTCTTGATGGCGTCGATGAATATCTGCCTGGCGGCGGGAGCGGCCTGTTCCGCGGCGCGGTTCATGGACAGCTCAAGGTCGTCCAGTTGGGCTCCCATGCCCACCATCCGCATTCCCTTGCCGGCCGTTTCCAATGGACCGGGCAAGAGGATCTTAATGGCTTGGTTTTTGAAATAGCCGTCCACCCGGCCCGTGGAAGCTACGGCCGTCCCCGTACTCTTGGTGAGGGCCTCTTTCAAGCCGCTGACGATCTTATCGTCGCTCAATGACATCCCGGGAAGGTTGGCAGATGGGGAAGCGGTCTCAACTTTCTTCAAAAGCTGGTCAAGTTGTGCCGTGGCCGTGCCGCAGATCCATAGCATTGCGCCGGCTAAGATAATTGTGAAGTCATATCGTTTTCGCATGGCAACGGCATCCTTTCTTCGCACCAGAAATTCCGCAGCAAGGCCCTGATGCCCGGATTGTATGACTCACAGCAGTGGTGCTGCAACTTCCAGGCACGCGCGGCTCGGTTTTTTTAAACAAAAAAGCCAAGCTCTGCTGGCTTTCTTAATTCCCTCAACCGGGAAGGTTGGCAGAAAATCCCGCCGCCCGCCAACCTGCCACAGTGAAAGATGCCTGACCCGACTTGGCCTTACTACGGTAAGTCACACCAGGGCGGCCTACGCAGCCGCCCCCTTTTCTCGTAAAGCCGCAGCCGCATCGTAACCGATCGAGTCTTTGATTGTGTTGCCAATTTCAATAGCGGCGGCCTTTCCTGCCGCTTCTCCCAGCGCGCGATAATTCTCGAAATGCGCCTCGTCAAACCATTGGTTGGCTGTGGTGTCGTGCGGGAAATGGGGATTTACCTTGCTGTAGGCCAGCACATCCTCGGGGTCTCCGGCCACCAAGGTCGACTTGATGTAAATGATCTTGCCTTGTTCTCCTGGCGAACCTGGGTAATGGATCGTCCCTGTGAGAAAGTGACGTTTCGATCGCACTTGATCCTGTGGTCCGGTCGGCTTCAGCAGGTCTTCGTCTTCGAGCGTAATGCTTACACCAAAATCGGTACAGCAACGCTCCATTGCGTTATGCAAATCGGCGAACTTGTAATTTTCGTCGCACGACGCGTCGCAGGCAACGATCAACTTGCAGCGGCGGCGCACCAATTCATAAATGGCGAGGTTTTCAAAGTGCCCCCCGTCGGAAAGGTACAGGTAGTCGCTGTCATCACTCGTGGTGCCCAGCAACTCGCAAAGCAACCGCCCGAACCCAATCACGGGGCTGCCGCGCTTCCACGATTGGCGTCTGGGATTCCCCATCCACCAGCCCAAGCGGACATCGAACAGCGTCATCAGAAAGGCCAGCGACGGTTCGGAATAGGATCCCATGTTGGGGCTGGCGGCCGCGCCAGAAATGGCGATGCTTGTTCCCAGAGTAATACCGGCTTTATAACCCGGCCGCTGGCAGCAGGCTTCTCCGGTGGGGCCGAAAAAGGATTGCCAGTCACGCCCGCCCGTTACCTGCCGCGTGAATCCACCGTACAGCGGAGTGAAAGCAAACGATCGCGCCTTGCGGCTTTGCAGCGCGAGTTCCTTTCCGCGCACCACATTCAAGCTGGTGTTCACAATAGGCAATGGCCTAGCGTCCTTCAAATCGGTCGGGTTCTTTGGAATTTGCAGCGCCGTTAGTGGAAAATTGTCGAGATTGGAGAAGCCGGTGAAGGGCTGAGCATTGCGTCCCGGTACCGACGCGCCTAGGTAACACCGTATGAGCCGGTTGCGATACAGGTAATGACTGGAAAATTCGTTGATATCCACACGCCACGATAAGGCCATGGCCCCCACCAACAACAGGAGGCAGACCAAGGGAACTGTCGGACTGAAATACAGCTCGCTGGGGAAGGACAACCGGGTCTCCCCACGTCCTGTCATCCAAGCACATAAGATCGACGCTAACAGGGAGAGGCCGAGCAGCCAACCGAGAATAAAAATGTAAGGCGTAACTCGTGCCAGATAGTGCCATAACTTTTGCCGATTGGTTGCATTTAGGACCGAGAGGCCGCTGCTCCCACTCTTTCCGAACAAAACGCCATAGGCTGTAGAAGCCACCCACACCAGCGCGCCCGACAGCGTGAGCTTTTCGTGTGAAGCCAAAAAGCGCTGCCAATAGCAAGGAAAATAAACCGCAATGGTGAACAATACGAGCCAACAAGCAGCGTAGACTATTAATAACCCACCCAGGCGCCCCCACCATTCACGGTGCGCGTCAATCATCTGGCGTCCCATTAGGCCAATATGCAGAACGCCCGTGATCAACATCATGCCGACTATGAGCGGGGTGCCAAACGTCATGTTCCGCCAAACATTGACGGATTGAGGGCCCCCTGGCGCTAGAATTCGTGCGACGGGGATGAAGAGGCAGCCAGTGATGAACCCGGTGATTGCGGCGCTCACAAGGATCACCCAGGTCTTGGGACTGCCATCATCCCTAGCTCCAACGGACGTACGCACGATTCCGCGAACCAGGAGGGCTACTGCCCACAACATCAAGTACAGGATGCAACCCAATGCCGGTCCGCTGTACCCGGGAAAATCTGCGATTCTCCGCTTCGTCAGAAGTTCTCCCAGGGCGTAAGTGAAAAAACCGGCCGACAAAAGCAGTGGCACGACGATAAAAGCCTGCACCGTCACCGGCCTGGTGAACCAGCGGTCCCTCTTCTTTTCCGTTCTCGTCTCTGCCTTAGCTTCGGCCGCCTTCGGATCGCTAGCTTCGCTCTTCTTCGGATCGCTTTCTAGCGGATCAACCGAGACGAGATTGAATCCAATGAAAATCACCGCCACCAGCGCCAACCCGAACGCAAACGCCAGGGCAAAGTACTGCGACTGCATCAAGGCCTGCGCTGTGCCGGAGAATCTTGCGCCCAGAGCCGCTTCCCAATCCTTGAAAAAATGGAGCAGATAAACAAAGGTGCGCGGCGCGAGCAGCAAGGACAGCAGAGCGAGCACCAGAATCTCCTGGTTCAACAATGTGTTCCGCAGATAGCCGGCGGCGAAAGCCCAGAAATCAGCCCCCAGCACCCCTTTTCTAGGCGTCAGGTAATTGCTGTAATTGCGGAGAAAATGCACTTCGGGAGGATCTGCCGATTGGCCAGGCGCCTGGGGTGGCGCGGAGAGCTGTTTTTCCACGGCCTGGATTCCGCCCCCCTGATGGTACATCCAAGCCATCAGCCAACCTCCGATGTACCCTCCGCCCGAAACCGTGGAGATATAATCGAACGCCCGTAACAGTCGCTCTCGTGCCAGCGCTTGCAGTATTCCCAGATTGAACGTTGCGCTCCGGATTCCCCCTCCGGAAAATGCCAGCCCGATCCGACTGTTGCGCGCGGCCGGCCGCGAATTCTCGCCAAGACGTAGCTTCCGCGAGGTCTCAACTTGCTCAAATTCCTGGTCAAGAACATCCTTGATCGGCGGTGAAGTTATAGTTGCCATTTTCCACTTCCTATTCCAGGAGGACAGTTCCTCTATCCCCGCTCATTCGTCACAGGGGTGGAAGCGCAGCCGTGTCCATCTGCAAAGTGTGTTCTCGAACCCAAGGGGCTCTAGCATGGCAAAGGCATTGCACGTGCCGAGCTTCCAACTCCATAGAATCTTCTTTAGCACCCAGTCCGCTATTTCTTAGGCGCGACAGGCGTTGGCGATGCGGGTGCCTTAGCCTTATTTTCGTTGTCCTGCTTGCCATTACCCTCGGCGGCGGCAGCCGTCGGCGGATGCAGTATCGGATAGTCACGAGTGCTGGTAACGGTGCTGCCATCGGTCTTTTTTGAGACTTGAAAAGTAAGCGCAGTCGTTCCCGCCGACAAATCATCAGTCAGCGTGATCGTGAAATGCAATTCCGTGTCGCTGGAACCGTCGGCCACGGCCGATACTTGCAAGACCTTTTCCGGCTTGGTGATCGTGGGCGTGCCGCCCGCGAGGAAGCTGCCGCGAATCACGCCGGTCATAGGAGAAGTCGTCGTAGCCTTCTTCCATGTGGCCGTGCCATCTTTGTCCTGATCGATCTGAATCTCGGTAATCTGCGGCGGGATTTTTTTCACATCGACGGCCATGGTGCCGCCCACCAGAACGTGGACAACGTTCAGACTCAGACGGTCAAAAATCCTCGCAAGTTGGCATGCATCTTTTAGTTCGCTCGGACTGTCCTTAGCCAGTTTGCTACACGCTCCGGAAGCCATCTCGACAACACTCTGTGCCAGCGTATCCCACTTTTCTTTTGTAATTATTGTTGGAACGAGAAGTTCTTTCATCTTGCATCTCGTTTTTGGATCCGCAATCCCGGCAAGTGGCACAAAAAAGGTAGCCGGCGAGTCAATAAACATCTTCCGCACCGTAGGGGTTAGAAACCGATCGATAGGGAAAAAAGCCACCACGATGTCGGAACTTTGCTGGGCAATGACCTTGTTTACCTGGAAGCCAAAATCGCTGATACGATTCAATTGGCCGACCATATTATCGGGCCAGAATGTCTGCATGGCAGGGGTGAAATTACCGTTGTAAGCTCCTATTCCGCGAATCCAACCGTCACTGGTGGTCGCGAAAGTGAAGCCCGAGGCCACCGAGCCGACCGCCGTCAGAGCACGTATCACCCAATTTCGTGTAGTCCAGGGTTGCCGGTCCAGCAGCTCGCCGCGAACGATTCTCGTCTCTACACTGCTGATTTGGTTGGCATAGGTCTGCTGTTGCCACCACTGCAGCGGGTTCCCTTTGCAGTCGTTGTCTTGATCTTGCCCTTGTCCAGTCCCTGGTGGCGCGGTGGCAGGCTGGCCGCCCGGCTGCCCAGAAGCGGGCTGATCCTGCTTCTCCCCTTGAGTAGGTTTGGTGGGCTGCTGGCTAGCGTCCCGCTTAGCGGCCTGCTTAGCTGGTGGACATAAGGCGCTTGCCGGTCCCCAGGTCGGTGAGCTGCCGCTCAATAGCCATCGGCTATAGTCGATGAAAATGCTATGTACAATGAGTTGTCCGTGCTGCGGTTCGATATGGTCAATGCGATGACGGCATAGTTATTCCCAACCTCCTTGCCGAAAACCGTTCTCGCTAGTTTGGGCGGAATCAAAGCGGCCTCGACCGAAACATTGCCGGTGACATCGTTAGTGCTGCTGTTTAAGTGGAACCCGTTCTTAGCGGCATCTTGCACCGTCGTACTTGCCGCGGAAGCACTGTCCTTGTTTTGCGTCTTGTTTTGTGCCGTGGCGGTCAGGGTGGTGCCCACCGTCAGAGCAAAGCCGCAAATCCCCCAAAAAAGGAGCCGAAATATGCGATCGAAAGGCGTCATCACACATCCTCCTTTGTCTGCGACTGCACAAGAATTGTCGAGTATCAGCGGCGCCAGGGCTTTCAATGGGACCTAACACATACAGCCAACGGACATGAAATCGCCGGCACGGGAGGCGCTTCTTTACTTCAGGTTTGAAAGTGGCCGACAGGACGCCCCACGTGCTCCAAAACATCTGGACCCATGAGCCGTCACCGCAGCGAGCAGCCGTCGTGATGACGCCTGCGGTGGAGAAAATAGAAGACGAACCACGAAGTTCAGCGGGAAAGTACCACCTGGATGGCCCGCGGTCAAGCACGAAATTTGGCTATGAGATTCACGTGCCCGAGGCAGGGAACTGGGGGAAGAGTGACGGTCGTGCCGCTGAGCTTACGCCTCCGGCCTTTATGCGGCATCCAGCCGGGACTGCTTGCGCAGGTTTCCATTGGCCTGCAATTAGCATGTTGGATTTCAAATCCCAAATCCGAATTCCGAAATCCCAAATTCCCCTTGCTTGCCCGTTGTGTCCTTAGTGTCCTTCGTGGTGAATAGGCTCGAGCCGGCCTTGGTTTGGTGGGTGGCCCAGGTATGCGCCCTCGCAGATATCGCAATCTCGAAAACGCCTCGGCGCATACCTGGGTCGCCAAGCGTATAACATTACCAGGGAGGTCCTCATGCCCCTGCCAATTCAGGTCTTCTCCGACTACGTTTGACCCTGGTGCTTCCTGGCGGAGGTTCCGCTCAAGCAGGCCACCGAGGGCAAGGATGTCCGGATCGAATGGATGCCCTTTGAACTCCGTCCCGCGCCCACCCCCACGTTGCGGCCCGAAGGCGACTACCTCCAGGAGAGGTGGAAGCAGGGGGTTTATCCCGCGGCCGAGCAACTGGGAGTCGAAATGAAGCTGCCGAAGGTCTCCCCGTATCCCTATACCAACCTCGCCTTCCAGGGTCTCGAGTTCGCCAAAGATCAGCAGAAGGGCGATGAGTACAATGACGCGGTGTTTCGCGCCTTCTTCCAGCAGAGCCGGGACATCGGTCGCACCGAGGTGCTCGCGGAGATCGCCAGGGAAGTCGGCATCGATGCCCAGGCATTTCGGGATGCGCTGGAACAGGGAGCCTACCGCGAACGGGTCCAGCAATTGCTGCAGATGGCCTACCGGGACATGGCGGTCACCGTAGTTCCCACCATGATCGTTGGCAGGCAGCGGCTGGAGGGGCTGTATCCCGCTGACGTCATCCGGCAGGTAATCGCAGGCCAGCCGGCGCAACCGCCCACGGAGTAAGAATCGTCCTGCCGCGACAATGTGTTCCTCGCCGGTCCGGGAACCCTTTATACTGCATACTGCAAATTACCCGGAGACAAACGGCAGAGACGGAGGAGAGAGAGAGGAGAGCGCCGCACATGAAAAGCGTCAACAAAGTCATCATTTTGGGTACCATGGGCAAGGACCCGGAGGTTCGGTATGTGGCCGCCAACACGGTTCCGGTAGTGCGCTTCAGCCTCGCGACCAACGAGCGCTTCAAAGACGATCAGGGCAACTGGCAGGACCGCACCGAATGGCACACCATCGTCGCCTGGCGGCGGCTGGCGGAAATCATCGGCCAGTACGTTCACAAGGGTGACCGCCTCTACGTGGAGGGCAAGCTGCAAACCTCCAGTTGGGAAGACCAGAGAACCGGGGAAAAGAAGTATCGCACCGAAATCGTCGCCGACGACCTCGTGCTGATCGGAGGCCGCCGCGACACTGGCGACACCGCCGCCCGTTCCGCTGCGGCGCCTGCGCCGGCCGGCGACAGCTTCGATCAACGTACCCCGGAAGCGGCGGAACATACGGGCAGCACGCCCATCACCGACTCGGACATTCCTTTTTAGAGGCTCAATCGATCTGGTTCCCTATAGATACGTCTGCGGTCTGGGGGAGGGGTGTCCTCCCTCCTCTGCGGAGTAGAGCTTTTGTATTTTTCGACGCCTTCCCTTAGCGGGCTGAACATGGGGTGCATTGTGATGCATATCACTGCCGCATGGTTATGCGTCTCACTGCCCGGTGTGATTGTGATAACTTCATGATCTCGGGAGGTGGCGGCCCGAATGCGGCCTGACGCAAGCGAGCCTGGCAATGCCGAAAGCTGGACTCCGCTGACTTCGACGGCCTGGAGACTGGTCACCCTGCCGCGCGTCCGTCCGCCGACATTACGCTACGCGATCGCGGTTTCCGCGGTGGGGGCGGCCACGGTTTTTGGACTGTGGCTCCGCCCGCATAGCTACGCCACCCCGTTTTTGTTCTTTTATCCGGCGGTCATCCTGGCCGCGTGGGTTGGCGGCCTGCGGCCGGGACTGCTGGCCACCCTGCTGGCTTCGCTCTCGGCCAATCGCTACTTTCTCTTCCCCTACGGCCAGTTCAACCTCGATGCCCCAAACCTGTTGCGGACGATATTCTTCGGCCTGACCTTTGCGAGCATCTGCTGGCTGGCGGAAATGGCACGCAGCCAGTTGCGCGAGAGCCAGCGGCAATTCCGCCTGCTGGCCGACTCGATTCCGCAATTGGCCTGGATTGCCAACGCCGAGGGCTGGGTCTTCTGGTTCAATCGGCGCTGGTACGAATACACGGGAACCACTCCCGCCCAGATGGAGGGCTGGGGCTGGCAAACGGTGCACGACCCGGCGGTGCTGCCGGCGGTGCTGGAACGTTGGCGGGCCTCGATCAAAACCGGCGAGCCGTTTGACATGGTTTTTCCCCTGCGCGGAGCCGATGGCCGGTTTCGTCCGTTTCTGACCCGGGTGATGCCCGTTAAAGGCCGCGATGACAAAGTCGCGCAATGGTTCGGAACCAATACCGATATCAGCGCGCAGAAGCAAGCCGAGGAGGCTTTGCAGCGACAGCTTTCCATCACTCAAACCATTACCACCAGTGCGGCCGATGCTTTGTTCATGCTGGACGCCCGCGGCCGCGTCACCTTCCTGAATCCCGCGGCGGAAGCCATTTTCGGGTTCACGGCCGAAGAATTGCTTGGCTCGGTGCTGCACGACGCCATCCACTACAAACGAACCGACGGCAGCCCCTATCCCATGTCGGAGTGTCCGTTCGGGCAGGTTTACGGCGAACGCATTACCCTGCGGCTCCACGAGGATGTTTTCTTTCGCAAAGATGGTGCGCCGGTTTACGTTGCCTGTTCCCACGCCCCGCTGGTTGAGGGCGACCGGGTAATCGCTTCGGTCTTGGTGGTGCGCGACATAACCGAACGCAAGCAGGCCGAACAGGCCCTGCTGCGCAGCGAAAAACTGGCGGCTACGGGCAGATTGGCTGCCACCATCGCCCACGAAATCAACAACCCTCTGGAGGCGATGACCAATATCGTGTACCTGCTGGGCCAGTCGGTCACGGATGCGAGTACGCGGGAATACGTGGAGATGCTGGAGAAGCAGCTTGAGGGGGTTAGCCGGATCACCCAGCAGACCCTGAAATTCCATCGCAATTACGGCCAGCCGGCGAAGTTCGAATTGGCGGAACTGATCCGGGAGTTGCTGGTTTTCTTCGAGCCAAAAGCCAGGGAGCACGGGGTGACTGTAGTCAAGCGTCTGGAGACGGCAGGGGAAGTCGTGGGGTTCAACGGGGAAATCCGGCAGGTGCTCTCCAATCTCTTATTGAATGCGATCGAAGCCACGCCCCAGGACGGCCGGATTGCGGTGCACCTCTACCCAAGTATCGACTGGCGCCACCATGCTCGCCATGGCTATCGGATCTCCATCGCGGACACGGGTACCGGCATCGATTCGCGCCACCGTATGCGTATCTTCGAACCGTTCTTTTCCACCAAAGAGGATAAAGGGACGGGCTTGGGATTGTGGGTAAGCATGGGGATCATCGACCGCGCCGGCGGCTCCATGCGCGTATGGAGCACCCAGCGGCCCGGCCGTTCCGGTACTTGTTTCTCCGTTTTCCTTCCCGCCAGCCTGCCCTGGGCCGAGATGCCCGGCCGCCGACGCTATGAGACAGATGAGCCGGCGACCGGCACCTAGGTCCAACTCCTTTGACCCCAAAATGTTAGCGGCCGATACCTCCGCCGATACTCTTCCATTGCTGCAGCCCTGACCAACACTTCGGCCACTCTGTTCATCAAAGGGGAAGGGATTTGCAGTTCGCCGGAAGGTCCTTCCCGATATTGGTCACAAAATGAGCCGCTTCCGAATTGTTCTTTTGCCGGTGGTAGTCCTGACCCTGCTACCTTTGCTGCTGACTGCGGGTTGTGCCGCCCACCGGGGAGATCTGAGTTCCAGCCTGCGCTCGGTGCGCTTCACCGCGCCCCAGGGCGGGCCGGAGCTGCTGGCGGTTTATCAGCCGTGGTTCGGGACTAAGGAGCACATCAACGTCGGCTACTCCAGCCAGGACCGGGTAGTGTTGGAGCGCCAGATCGAGCAGGCGAAAAACCTCGGCATCTCCGGGTTCGTGGTCAACTGGTATGGCTTTCGCAAAGAGTACACGGACCGCAGCTATGCCCTGATGCAGCAACTGGCCGCGGCCAAGGACTTCCACGTGGCCATCCAGTACGACGAGGCCGTCGATTATCCCGGCCATACCACCGAGGCGGTCATTCAGGACCTGCAATACGCCTACGACCACTACATGGGACCGGAAGCCCCCGGCCACGCCGGTTATCTGCGCTACGACGGCCGCCCCATGATCTTCATTTTTCCCAAAATCAACCAGACGGACTGGAACCGTGTGCGCCAAGCGACCCAGGGGTGGCAGGATCCGCCTCGGCTGATCATGAAGGACATCAACGAGCAATACGCCAATGCCTTCGACGGCTTTTATGCCTGGATCAACCCCGGCGCAGCGGGCTGGCAGGCGGACGGCAGCAATTGGGGAGAAGGCTACCTCCAGAACTTCTACTCCCGCCTCTCGCGTTACCCCGATAAGATCGCGGTCGGGGCCGCTTGGCCCGGCTTCGACGACCGGCGGGCTTCCTGGACCCTGCATCGCTACATGGACGCGCGCTGCGGCCGCACCTTGGAGGATTCGCTGCGCCTCTTTCGCCGCTATTATGACCGCGAGCATCCCCTGCCGTTCCTGCTCATCGAGACCTGGAACGACTACGAGGAAGGCAGCGCCATCGAGCCGGGCATAAATACCTGCAACGGCAAGAACGACGGCCAGCGAAACGCCGCGCTGGTAAGCTCCCCTGCCGGGAAATAAGCCGCTTTAACACCCAACGCAGAACCGCAGAAGGAATCAGGTTTGGAACCGTTCTCCCGTCATGTTCTGCGTTTCCGCGGTTCTGCGTTGGGTGTTGGGACAAGGCGACGGCCTCGGCGGTTTGGCTGACTGCTGAGTGCTGCTGTTTTACGCAATTGACGCGAGTGTCTGCGCGTTGTACCTTGGCTGCTCATATTTCAGCTCGGATGATTCCAGAGGAAGAGGTGCGCAATGAAGCGCAGATGGCTGGGTTGTGGGTTGGCGCTCGCCGTATTACTCGCTTTGATCCTGTGGACCGGTTGCGGCCAGAACGAGGCGAAGACCATCAAGATCGGGCACGCCGTCGCTCTGACCGGCGATGCCTCGGTGTTCGGGCAATCCGAGCACACCGGCCTGAAGATCGCGGTCGAGGAAATCAACCGTAAGGGCGGCATTCTCGGCAAGCCGATTGAGCTGGTCGCGGCCGATACCCGCGCCGACCCGACCGAAACCGTGAATGCGGTACGGCGCCTGGTCGAGCGGGAAAAGGTGGTCGCGGTGCTGGGCGTGGCCCAGAGCGGCGTGGCCATGGCGGCCACTCCGGTGGTAACCGCGGCCAAAGTGCCGTTGATTTCCACCACTGCCAGCAACCCCTATGTGACCCAGAGTAAAGCGGGTGAAACTTACCACTATGTCTTCCGGGTATGCTTCATCGACACCTACCAGGGGACCGTGGCCGCGGAATTTGCCTATGACCGGCTGAAGGCTCGCAAGGCTGGCATTTTGTATGACGTGGGCAGCGATTACTCGCAGTGGCTGGCCAAGTACTTCGAAGACGCCTTCGCCAAAGTCGGGGGCAAAGTGGTTGCCAAAGAAGCCTATCGCACCGGCGAGCTGGACTTCCGCGCGCCCTTGGGCAAGATCCGCGAGAGCAATCCCGATCTGGTCTTTCTGCCCTTGACGCAGAAAGACGCCGCGCTGGTGGCCAAGCAGGCTCGCGACCTGGGCATCAAAGCCACCCTGTTGGGCGGCGACAACTGGGCCAGTCCCGATATCCTCAAGTTGGGCGGCGCCGCGCTCGAGGGATCTTACTTCATTAATTCCGCCTCCTTCGATGAGCCCAGCGTCAAGAAGTGGATGGCGACCAACGAAAAACGGTTTGGCGGACCGGTGGTGCGAAATGCCCTGCTGGTGAACGATGCCCTCTATGCCTTGGCGGACGCGATCAAGCGCGCCGGTTCCACCGACAGCGACAAGATTGTTGCCGCCCTGGAACAGACCAAAGACCTGCCGGTATTGACCACCGACAAATTTACGCTCGACGCCAAAACCCACAATCCGTTGAATCGCCCGGCGTATTTTAATCAGATTAAAGACGGAAAATTTGTTTTCATAGAAACATTCGCCGCGAAATAGAGGCAAGGCCGCGTTTCCAGTTTCCGGTTTCCAGTTTCCAGCGAGTCTCACGAGAAGCGAGTATCCTGCGAGCTGAAACCGGAAACTGGAAACTGGAAACGTTGTACTCCTCGGCGTCCTCAGCGGTGAAAAACAGAAGGGACACATAATGACCAATTCACTTATGGCCGCAAAGCGGATGGACAAAATCCCTTTCGCGGGTATTCGGAAGGCGGCGGACAAGGCGGAGCAGTTGGCCGCCAAGGGCGTAAAAGTCATTCGTTTCGATATTGGCCGGCCCGATTTCGACACTCCGGCGCATATCAAGGAAGCTGCCAAGACGGCATTGGACCAGGGCTTTGTGCACTATGCGTCCAATGCGGGAATTCCGACCCTGCGCGAGGCGCTCGCGGCCTGGGTGGCAGGACTGAAAGGTATTCGCTACGACCCCGAGAGGGAGATCATCGCCACCGCCGGCGGGCAGGAAGCATTATATCTGGCGCTGATGAGCATCCTGGACCCCGGCGATGAGGTCCTCATCCCCGATCCTGCGTTTGGCACCTTCCCTTTCAGCGTGCATTTGGCGGGCGGAGTCCCCGTCGCGGTCGATCTGATTGCTGCCGACAACTTCATGTTGAATCTCGAAACCGCGGCCCGAGTGATTACGCCGCGAACCAAGGCCATGATCGTCAATTCGCCGCACAATCCCACCGGCGGCGTCCTGAGCCGGGAGCAACTGGAAACCATCGAGGCTTTCGCCACCAGGCACAATCTGATTCTTATCTCCGACGAAGCTTACGACCACATCGTCTACGAGGGCCGGGTCCATTATTCTCCGGCAAGTTTTCCCGGCATGCGCGAGCGGACCATCATTTGCGGCTCATTGTCCAAGACCTATTCGATGACCGGCTGGCGGCTCGGCTATATCGCCGCCGCGGAGCCGGTCGTGAGCGCCGCCATCCGCGTGCAGCAGAACGTGATGCTTTCCCTCTGTTCGTTCGCGCAGATGGGAGCGGTGGCCGCGCTGACCCAAAGCCAGGCGTTTCCCGCGGAGATGGTGAAAGAATTCGCCCGCCGGCGCAAACTGGTTTTGGCCGAGCTGAAGCAGGTCCCGGGTCTGGAAGTGGAAAGCGAGCCTTACGGCACCTTCTATGTCTTCCCGAAGATAACGTTACCGGGCATCACTTCCGCGGAATTGGCCGACTATCTGCTCGAACAGGCCGGCGTCTGCGTCGTCGATGGCAATGCGTTTGGGGACAACGGTAATGGCCACCTGCGTATTTGCTACACGACCTCGTATGAGAACTGCCAGGAAGGCATGGCCAGGCTGGCCGAAGCCATGAGCCGGCTGGCAAAAGGGAAAGAGGCGCTGGCGCGATAACGTTACCCCCGGATTGTCATCCTGAGTGAAGCACCCGCCTCCTTCTTCCGGCCCGCCTTTTTTGCGGGCCGGGGCGGGTGCGGAATGAAGGATCTATGCATTTGCTACTAAGTCTGTACACAAAAAGAAAATGCATGGATCCCTCGGCAGGCCGCAAAAACGGCGGCCTTCTTCGGGATGCAAGCTCCAGATGGTGAAGAATGCAGGCGGGGCCGACACTCGCACGCTCTTTGAGTCGCACCGCAGACCACGGGAGGAACCACGTTGGAAATTTTTGTCAGCTCAAGTGAGTTTGGCGTGAATTCGCAAGCGGCAATCGATGGGCTGCTGCAACCGCTCGGCATGAAGCTGGTGCGTCCCCGCAACCGCGGACCGATGAGCGAATCGGACCTGCTGGCTTTGCCTTCCCATTACCGGGCGCTCATTAATTATTCGAGCCACGACGTCTTCAGCGCCAAGGTAATGGATCATTTCCCCGCGCTGAAAATCATCGCGCGCCATGGAGTAGGATACGACAGCATCGATGTTCGGGCGGCCAGCGACCGCGGCATCTGGGTGACCAACACCCGCCAGGGCGCGGGCGAGGACCGGTCCGTCTCCGACCTGACCATGGCCATGCTGCTGGCTCTCAGCCGGAACCTGATCCCCTTCTCGGCCGCCACCAAGGCCGGCACCTGGGAACGGCCCCTGAGCGGTGACCTGGACGGGCAGACGCTGGGAATCATAGGCCTGGGCAAAATCGGCAAAATGACGGCGAAGAAGGCGCGAGCTTTTGGTATTAACGTTGTGGCCTTTGATGTTGTCCGGGACGAGCGCTTTGCCGCCGAATGTCAGATCTCCTACGTTTCCCTCGACGAGCTGCTGGCCGCCGCCGATTTCATCTCGCTGCACTGTCCGCTGAGCGATGGGAACCGGGCCATGATCGGGGCCAGGGAGTTTGGGCGGATGAAGAATGGAGCCATCTTCATCAATTGCGCGCGCGGGCAACTGGTGGATGAAGCCGCGTTGTATGAAGCGGCCAAATCGGGTAAGCTGCGCGGCGTGGGTGTGGATGTCTATTGCGAAGAGCCACCCAAGGACAATCCTTTGCTGAGTTTGCCGAACGTGATTGCCACGCCGCACATTGCGGCCTATACCAAGGCCACTATGACCGGCATGGACATGCTGGTGGTCGCGGCCTGTGCCGACGCGCTGCAGGGAAAGCAGCCGCAGAACCTGGTGAACCAGCTCTGACCGGAAAGCCGGTAAGGCCATTCGGCTACGCGGATCAAGACGATGAGGGGAATACTCATAGGATCGGTTGTAACCGTGTGGGTCGCTTACCTGATCGTGAGGAAATACAAGCCCCAAAGCGCCCTGTTTCTCGGCGCGCTGGTATTGATGGCTTGTTCCATCCTGCTGCGGACCGGTGAGATTCTTCCCCCTAAGCAATCCACCGGGCTGGTGTGGCTGGACCCGTTTGACCTGATCCGGGCCACGCTGAGCACGCGCACCGCCGGCCTGGGATTGTTGATCATGTCGGTCGCCGGGTTCGCCCGGTACATGGATCACATCGGCGCGAGCCGGGCGCTGGTGAATCTTGCGATCAAACCCCTGATGAAATTGCACGCGCCTTATGTCGTGCTGAGCGCGGGTTACGTGCTGGGCCAAGTCTTGGCGCTATTCATCCCGAGCGCCGCCGGATTGGGAGTCCTGCTCATGGTCACTATGTATCCCATCCTGGTCAGCTTGGGGGTAAGCCGGCTGAGCGCCGCGGCCATGATCGGCACTACCCAATCGCTGGATATTGGGCCCGCCTCCGGGAATAGCATTCTCTCGGCCACCAATGCGGGTATGAGCATCACCACCTACTTTGTGCACTACCAGATTCCGGCGGGGCTGTGCATCGTGGGAACGGTCGCGGTGTTGCACTACGTGGTCCAGCGCTGGGGTGACCGGAAATATCGTGAACCCGCCATGGCCGCGGATCCTTCCGCCAATCCGGAAGCGGTAGAGCGAGCGCCCGCTGTCTATGCTCTTCTGCCGGTAATTCCGCTGCTGCTGATTCTGGGGTTCAGCGATCTCGGAATCAAGGCCATCAAAATGGACGTAGTCACGGCCATGCTCATCAGCACGGCGCTCACGATGCTGTTTGAATATATCCGGCGGCGCGATGCGAAGACCGTCTTCGGCAGTTTGCAGGTCTTCTTTGACGGTATGGGAGTTCAATTTGCCACCGTGATCACCCTGATCGTGGCGGGCGAAGTGTTTGGCCTGGGCCTGAAGGCCATCGGAGCCGTGGACGGCATAATCCAGGCGGCACAAGCGCTGGGGTTCGGCAGCGGCGCAATGATTCTGGTTATGACCGCAATCATCGCCGTTTCCGCCGTGGTGATGGGCTCCGGCAATGCTCCTTTCTTTGCCTTTGCCGCTTTGGCACCAAGCGTGGCCAAGAAGATGGCCATAGCGCCGGTCTTCATGCTGCTGCCGATGCAATTTGGCGCCAGCATTGCCCGCAGTGTGTCTCCCATCACGGCCGTGATTGTGGCTGTCTCCGGAATTGCCAATCTCTCCCCGGTCGAGGTTATAAAGCGCACGGCCTTACCCATGGCCGGAGCCATGGTAGTCAACGTGATTGCGGGTTTTCTCCTGCGCTAGCGGGCGGGAAACGCGAAACGGGGAACGGAGGTATGCGAGATGTTCACGATTGTGAAGAACGGACGCCTGTTCACTCCGGAAGATCAGGGCATCAAAGATCTGCTGCTGGCCGACCAAACGATTGTCCACATAGGCGCCGATATTGCCGTGCCGCCCTATGGAAACGGAGTGGAGGTCTACGATGCGGCCGGCTGTTTCGTCGTCCCGGGATTCATCGATCAGCATGTGCATCTGATCGGCGGAGGCGGCGAAGGAGGATTTGCCACCAGAACGCCTGAAGTTATGCTCAGCCAGCTCACCACCGCCGGCATTACTACCGTGGTGGGCACGCTGGGCACCGACAGTGTTACGCGGCATCTGGAATCGCTGCTGGCCAAAGCGCGCGGGCTCGAGAACGAGGGAATATCCGCGTGGATCTATACGGGCGCCTACGCGCTTCCTTCTCCCACCATGACGGGCAGCGTGCACTCCGATATCGTGCTTATCGACAAGGTGATCGGTGTCAAAGTCGCAATGTCGGACCATCGTTCTTCCCAGCCCTCAAAGGAAGATATTGCGCGGCTGGGAGCGGCGGCGCGCGTAGCCGGCATGCTCTCCGGCAAAGCGGGTGTCGTGCATATCCACATGGGAGACGGCAACCGCAAGCTCGATTGGCTGTTTGCCATTGTCGCCGAGACGGAACTGCCGATCACTCAGTTCACCCCGACTCATCTCAACAAAAATAAAGAATTGTTGGCGGAAGGCATCAGATTCGCCAAGGCCGGAGGAATGCTAGATATCACGACCAGCAGCCCGGCCGTGGCGCCCAAACGTTTAAATCCCGCGGATGCGATCCGGGCGTGCCTGGAAGCGGAAATAACGCTGGATCGGATTACCATGAGCTCCGACGGCAACGGCAGCATGCCGGCCTTCAACGAAAAAGGAGAGCTTACCGGCCTGATCGCGGCGAGCCCCGGAAGCCTGTTTGAGGCCATGCGCTGCCTGGTGTCGTCGGCAATATTGCCGTTGCCGGACGCCCTGCGGCTGATAACCGTAAATCCTGCGCGCTCGCTTAAGCTGCCCCGGAAGGGCAGCCTATGCGTCGGCAACGATGCGGATTGCGTGGTGCTGGACCAGGACCTGAACATTCGTCATGTCTTCGCCAAAGGCTGTTGCCTGGTGCGGGACCAGGCGCCGGTGAAGAAAGGCATGTTCGAAGCCATCCCGTAGCGCCGGCCCCGCCAAGTGGGGCCGGCAGTCGTGGAGGAAGAAGCCTGCCCTGAGCGGTAGCGAAGGGTCCACGCCTTCGCCTCCGGTCGCAACCGTGTAATTGCTGAACAGGCGACAAAAATGAACGGCTTAAATATCCGCCCCTGCGAGCAGGATGACATTGCCGCCATAACTGAAATTTACTCCCATCACGTCTTGCATTCCCTCGCCACCTTCGAGTGCGATCCTCCAGGACCGGAGGAGATGGCTAAACGCTGGCGCAGCGCCCTGGAGCGCGGCTACCCGTACCTGGTGGCCGAACGCCAGGGAGAAGTAGTCGGATATGCCTACGCAGGCCCTTACCGCGCTCGTCCTGCCTACCGGTACGCGGTGGAAAATTCGGTTTACGTGCGCGCCGATTCCGCGCGGCAAGGAATCGGGCTGGCCCTTCTGCAGGTCCTCATCCAGGAATGCGAGCGGAACGATTTTCGCCAGATGATTGCGGTGATTGGCGACTCGGCCAACGATGCCTCCATCGGCCTGCATCAGCGCCTGGGGTTCAGCATGACCGGGACTCTTCGTTCGGTGGGTTTCAAGTTCGGACGATGGGTCGACACGGTGCTGATGCAGCGGGAACTAGGCGCCGGCGACCACACCTTACCCTCCTAAATCGGCGGCCGATTCACCGCAGGGGACGCAAAGGACGCAGAGGAAAATTTTGATTTATGAGTTTTGAATTTTGATTGAAAATCGGGTACTGCCGATCGGATTGCTTTAATCAAAATTCAAAAATTCAAAATCCCTCCGTGTCCTTTGCGTCCTCTGCGGTGAAGAGGTTTTGTATCTTCCTACGCGCCGCCTCTGGCGGCTTTCATCCGCGGATCGCGAAACCCTGCCAGCACCAGCAACACGCTTACCAGGATTACCGCTCCAAGATAGTACTGGCCGGCAGCCAGCGACCCGGTGCGGGCCGAGAGCCATCCGACAATGCTGGGGCTGGCGAAGCTGGCCGCCGCCCCGATGCTGGAAATCAACGCGATCCCTGCCGCGCGCGCCGGCCCGGTTAGAAACGTACCCGGCATGGACCAGAAGGTTGGCGCGGCCCCCAGAATTCCGAGGGCGGCAAGGGTGAGCAGCAGCAACGAAAAGACCGGGCTGTGCGCAAACCACGGCATGACCAGCCAGCCAAGACTCGCGGCCATCGCCGGCGCCGCAAAGTGCCACCGCCGCTCCAGCATGCGATCGGAGTGCCGGGCTACCAGAACCTGCGTCAGGGCCCCGGCCGCGTAGGGCAGGCTGGAGAGCAGTCCGATGTTGAGGATGCCCTTGACCCCGGAATTGCGGATGATGGTGGGCAGCCAGAAAGTCACGCCGCCGATTCCGGTAAAGACCGCGAAAGAGAGATAAGCCAGCACATAGAAGCCGGGCACGCGTAATGCCGCGCCGATGGAGCGATGCGTATGCCGGCGGTCGGCCTCAGCTTCCCGTTCTAAATCGGAAAGAATGATGCCCTTTTCCCGCGGCGTCAGCCAAGACGCCTGCTGGGGACTGTCGCTCAAGTAGAAGAAGGCGACCACTCCCAACACGCAGGCCGGCATCCCTTCCACGAGGAACAACCATTGCCACCCCGCCAGCCCATGAGATCCGGACAAACTTTGCATCACCCACCCGGAGAGCGGACCGCCCACCATCCCGGAGAAGGGAACCGACATGAAGAACAGCGCGGTGATCCACGCGCGCCGGCTCAGGGGGACCCATTTCGTCACATAGAAGAGGATTCCCGGAAAAAACCCCGCCTCGGCGGCGCCCAGCAGGATGCGAATGACATAGTAGTGCGAGGGCAGCCGCATAAAAGCGGTAGCGCAGGAAAACAATCCCCAGAGCACCATGATCCGCACCAGCGTCTTGCGGATGCCGATCTTGTCCAGCATGAGGTTGCTGGGGACTTCGAACAGGCTGTAGCCGATATAAAAGACCCCGCTGCCCAGCCCGTAAACCGCCTCGCTGAAATGGAGTTCGCGCGTAAACTGCAGCTTGGCAAACGCCACGTTGATGCGGTCGAGAAAATTAAAAAGATAGCAGAGGATCAGGAACGGAATGATCCGCAGGAAAACCTTCTGGTACGTGGCCCTGGCTTCGCTTGCGCTGTACGGCGTTGCCTTCTGGGGCGGCGGAGGGGTAACGTTCATTGCCGGCCGGCCCCGGCGAAAACATTGGCCACCTCTTTTTCCTTGATCAGCCCCGAGGCGAGCAAGGCCTTTGCCACATGGGCTTTGTGCTCGGCAGTAACGTCGACCGCCGGCGGCCTGACCCGGGAAGAGGGAATCTGCCCCAGTTGCACCAGGGCCTCCTTCACCGATGCCACCTCACTGGTTGGACCGCTGGGCTCCTGGTTTTCGAAAACCCCTTCCATGATCGGTATGCAGAACTCGCGATGGATGCGAGCCGCCGTTTGCGCATCATTCCGCAGGGCTGCCTGTATCAGTTGGGCCCAACCCTGGGTGCCGATCACGCTGATGCCGATCAAAGCGCCGTGGGTCCCGTGCAGCAGCATGCCGAGCAGCGGGGGCGAGTCAACCGCGACCAGAACCGATACTGTTTCGTGCAGCGCCTCCCAGAGCTGGACGTAGCGGGTAACCGTGCCGCACGCCGCTTTCACCGCGACCACATTCGGCAGAGACGCGGCCGACACCAGCGCTTCCACCGAGTAGGCGCACCCGGAAGCATCCGGATACTGGAAGATGATCATGGGATGATCCAGTGCGCGATCCAACTCGGCATAGAACTGGTAGACGGAATCGACATGCCGCGACAATCGCCGATACGACCGGACATCGAACGGAGGCAAAACCAGAAACGCAGCTGCGCCCGCTTCCTTGGCCAGCCGGCCATCCTGAATCGCCTGCGCCGCTCCGCGACCCTCGATGCCGGCGATCACCAACTGGCCCGGCCGGACTACCTGCCGGGCAACCGCGATAATCTCCCGCTTCTCTTCCGGGGTCAGCTGCAGAATCTCGCCCAGCCCGGCGTTGACCACAATCCCGGAGACCCCCTCAGGCTCGGCCGACTCCCGGAGATGGCGGCGCAAGGCGTCATAATCGACTCCCAAGTCTTCTTTGAAAGGGGTGATAGTTGCCGGGAACAGACCTCTAAGGACCAGCCGCTTCGAGCCTGCCGCCATGATGTCCTCCGTAGAATTGCCTCTGCGGAACTTTGGAATCAGAAGTACTGTGGCTGCGCTTCTGCGTGCGCCAACCGCTCCATAAACGCTGAGCGAATACAGGAGCACGTTACCCAAGAACTTAGGGAGAGTCAATGGCCGGCGAGCTCACGATTGCCGCGCGGAGCCGGGTGCCCTACCCTCCGCCCCGCTTTTGGGCGGTGGGTGGGATAGAGGGAGTAACTTGCCGCCCCGTCTCGATGCTAGCCGTACAGGGCTGACCTTCAATACCCTCTAAGGCGCCTGTCATCCACAGCGGAGCGCCTGCTGTGCATTTGTCCAACCATTGCGGTTGGCGGGCGCGGAGCGAAGAGCCTGTCCCGAGCGAAGCCCAGGGGATCTATCGGCGATGTGCCGTTGCCATTTTTGAGCGACGAAGAGATCACAGTGTACCCTTCAAGCCAGCACGACGCACATCTTCTAGTGGCATAGTGGCGTAAGCCCTGTGTACGCTTCTACCGCGGTCAGAGAGAGCCCGCTAGGCGGGCGGAAGATCGTAGCCCCGGGCGTAAGCCCGGGGTGTGGGAATTAAGGTGGCCTAAGCCCTGCCGGTCGTTTCCTGCGTGATTCCGTCGCTGCTGTTCGACGAAGTCTCGCTGGTGAAGAGCCAGGGGCCATTTCCCAGCCCACCGGTCTCTTCCTCGCCCCTGGCGCCAGCGAAGCAATAAGGGAGTTAGCCGCTGATTCATACTGATGAACGCGGATCAGAATGAGATATGGTTTTTTGTGATCGGCGGAAATCTGCGTAAATCTGCGGCTGGTCTGGGCCGGTCGGGAGTCAGCCTTTCTTTCCTACGGCGGGCGCCGCTGCCGGTTTCTTCCCGCGCGTGATCGTGATCACCACCACGCTGACCTGTTACTTGAACTGGTTTCAAAAGTGCCTCACGGTAATCATGAGGCAAGCTACATGGAAAAAGCCTTGATAGACGCTCAGCAAGCGGTCGTAACGGACTGCCAGTCGGCGATAGTTACCGAACCAGGCATTGGTC